>Ga0307517_10002483_pt1 | contig 29499 bp, 30 predicted proteins | sample 23_EM_MG_FD_194515 | JGI IMG/M metagenome (GOLD analysis project Ga0307517, IMG submission 194515) | Populus trichocarpa ectomycorrhiza microbial communities from riparian zone in the Pacific Northwest, United States - 23_EM | ecosystem: Host-associated > Plants > Roots > Unclassified | place... | reverse complement strand
CTTGCACGACGTAGTTGACGGTCAACACGGAGAAGAAGAGCACGATCGACTCGAACGGGTCGAAGAGCATCGTGATCGGACGACCGATGATCCACCCGAGGGTGATGATGAACGGGATGACAAACAATGCGATTTGCTGGAGGCATGAGAGTAAGTTGAGCATGTTACACGTTTACTGGTGACACAATCGGGGAAGGGAGAACTTACGATACTGCTCCCAACTGCGACGCCCAGACTCAAGGTCAACTTGTCCTTGACCGAAACCGTAACGGCCGTGGCGTGCTCAGCGGCGTTACCAACGATGGGAAGCAGGATCAAACCGATGAACTCTTTCGTGATCCCACCACCACTGGTCAACCCACTGATCGAATCGACAAGCCATTCGGCAGTAACCGCGACAAGGACTGTGACCACAACAAGAAGGGCGACGGTCACCGACAGAGACAACTCCGGTATTTCTTCGTCCTCCTCGTCCTCCTCAGTTTCAGTCGTACCACGCCGTTCTTCGTCGACGACTCGTCGCAGGTCATCGTCGGGGTGGGGACGAACGAAATGGGTGTCACTGTCTGCCGATCCCTCAACCGAGACACCGTCCTCCTTTGTTTCCTTCACCGGGGAGAGTCCAAAGAATTTCTTCGTCTTCTCCTTCGCGCTCGGTCCAGTGCGAGGGGCATACTTGACTGTCTCAGGTTTTTGACTGGTCTTGTCATCGTACAGACTCTTGTGAGAAAAGAGTTGGAAGACGAGGTACGAAACGTAAACTTGGATAGAAAACTTGTCAATCGACCGCTCCAGAGCAGGGGCCGCGACCACAGATGAAACTTACTGAACAGGAGTACGATTGCCGTTCCATGGGAAAGTTTCAAAATGTCACGCTGTTCGGTGTCTTTGTCGAACCCAAGTATCTGATCGTCGCCTGCTACCATGTCGAACCTATTTCATGACACAACCACGGGAACGTGAACGGGGAAGATTTTAGCAAACGTGCGCGAGGGCGCCAAGCAATGGGCACGGGGCGGGTGGTGGGTAGACTCACGCGGCTGGAATCAAAACTCCGATGACGCTAAGGGTCAATAGTGATGAATTGAGTTGGGTGGCTCCTAAATTAGCACACGGGCGGTTTGGAAAAACGAATAGGGTGGGGCGGTCAGAGTCCACGTGATACCTCAAAGGTTGGTCATGAACGTACCCGGAGCAAACCCCTGTTCGCTGAATTTCATTCCGCCCGCGAAGAAACACAAGCCAAGAACCTGCGTGTATGGATCGAGTCAGCTGAGCCTAGGGGAGAAGCCAAGGGAAAAAAACTTACCAACACTATAGATGAGGCGTGGTTTTGGGTCAGCAAGCGGTGCTCCGGGATCGGATGGGTAAATGGTGAAGAAATTTTCAACTCACGGAGATTACTCAAGATGGAGCCAATGAGGGACGACTGGACGACACGGAGCTCACATTTCACGAGCGCAACGATCTACAAAACCGGCTTAGTCACCGAAGAGCGGACACGTAATATTTTTTACGCACGGCGACAATCAGTTCGACACTGAGGGTGTTTGAAAGGAGGCAAGGTGCGGAAGCGATCAAGACACAGCCTTGGTCGGCATTAACGAAAAAAAACTCACGCGTTACCCTGCAAGCAAACGCGAGATTCTGTGAGCCGAAGAATACGAGAGGATAAACACATGAGGCGAAATGAAGTACGCACGAGAGTGGCATTGAGTAATCCTGCCAATGTCTGACCCACTCGAATTGACAATTCATCCGTGGCGAAGGCCAATAACTGCGGAGTGAGGAGAACACGGTCAATGATTGATGGGCACAGAGGGATGGAGCTGGGTGCATGCACACCTTCGCAAGGGGTATGATGGCTAGGAAGGAGACTGTGGGGGGAGTTGAGTGCCCTTGGCGTCATATGGGATTGAAAGGATCACGCACAGACGAATACGAGAGTGTATTCGTGAGGTTTGGCGAAGTGCAATGCCCACTGGGAACCAAAAAAGTATGATACATCAATCAGTTCGTGTTGGGGTAGCATTGGGGATGCAACGAAGCACGCACAGAGACCGGGATGGTCAACAAGAGAATGTTGAACCCTAGTTGCCGGCATCAGAACCTCAGATACCCAGAGACAGATAAGACACCAGGACGCACAAGAACCAAACAAGATGGTCCTCAACTCGCGCATAACGCCGGGAGCCTTTCCGACCTTATGCTCAGGTACGAACAAATTGGAAAAGTTCGTCCTGGCTCTTTGCAGTATCGTCGTTGAGGGGGCATCCCGATCCTGGGTGGTGTTGGAGTTCGCGACACTCGTATTCAGACCACCCCACGTCGTTCTCCTTCGAAAGGACTGGGATGACGTGCGACGACCAGGCTTAGTGGATGGTTCTGAGAAAGACTTGGGTGGAACCGGGTGGGACGGTGAGCGGTGACCTCCTTCATTGTCTGGATCGTTATCGATGGTGGGGTGAGGCGCTGGGTGTTGTAGCTGAGGTACGTCTACGGCTGGGTCCGGACTCGTCGTGACATGGTCAGCATACTTGACTGTCGGTTTCGCTATAAGTACATCCCGGCCAAAGAGGGCGATGCGCAGGATTCGAGAGAGCGGAAACGAATATGTACTAAGCAACAGGGATTTGCGAGGTGACAAGCTGATCGGACTTACCCATTGGAGTGTCTTGGGATTTGCTTGGAACTGGGGTGGGAAGAGAGACAAGAGGACTTGGCGGAAGTGGACGGCGAGCTTTTTACTATTTCGTTCGTGGCGGTGTTGCTTGTCGACGGCGTTGGTGGAACCCCGTGCGTGGTGCATGGGCCTCGACCGTGGTAATGTATCTGTTTATTGGTAATCACAAAGGAGCAAAAAGAGCGCATCCGTTTTGCGATGCAAATCCTCGTGTGGTTCCCTCTCCCTTTTTCAAAAATAAAAAGTCCCAGCACAGGTCCTCGCAGCAGACAAACGCCTCGGCGTCATCCCGGCTCTCCACTGCGGGTTTTTTCCCCGTTTGGAAACCGCTTCCGTTTGTTCGATCAGTTTTGTGACAACCATGGCGATCGCGTCCTCGACAACCGCCTCGGGCCTCAGTCGGCCATGTTATGATAAACGGAACAAGGGCGACTTGCTTTCGTGCCCCATTCATTCAGGAACTGCACTACCCACACATGTACTACGTATAGATTCTACTATGGAGGCAAATGCACAGCGACTCGGAGGGTATATACTTTTAGCGAGACAGTCGACTACGATGAAATAATAGTTGAGTAGTGGTAACAAACTTGGAAGGCCCGGATGCATTGGGAATAAAATAGAGGATTCATGAGAGAATAGTGAAACCCAGCCAGAGAGGTCCGAAACCAATTAACCTTTTGCTTTTGATATACAGTAGACGGCCGATTAGAGCGGTGGTGGGGGAAAAAAGATTAGACAAGGGGAAATGTTCGATGTTTCCCGGTGTGGCGTACACGGCGGGGGGTATTTGACGAGCGGTAAGAGCATGGCGAGAGTCTTCCGGAGACCCATTCATCCCTGGTAGGCGAAGGACACAGCACCGTACAGGCCGTCTTCACGTCCGAACATGCCTTGTCCGTGAAGAACCTGCGCAAACACAAAAGGGTCAGTCACCCGTCCAAAGTGAAGAATCCCAAAGAATGCTTACCTCCATCTTCCTGGCATGCCAACCAACACCGCTCGCCACATTTCCGTTAGCATCAGACAACCTCTGCAGTTCCTCCCTCCAGGGATGATCCTTCAACTCCCTCTTCAATTCACCCCCACACCAGCCGCTCGCCGTGTCGACATACCACCCCCTTCCTCCCTTACTTCTGATGATCCTCCAAGTACCCCCACCAACTCCCAACCCGGACAGCATTGGTGCCGCCAACTCCACAACCCTCAGGTTCGTCGGTGCCCTGCCACTCAATCCAGTCGGCGAATTAAGGCTGAACGAGAATGGTGGGGTAGAGAGCGGGCGAATGATCTTGCTATGAAGGGTGAGAGAAGCTTGGCGAGGGCTGATGCCCATTCCTGGTCCGTATCCGAGGTCGGGAGAGGTCGAAATCAGAGTGAGAACCTCAACCTTGTCAGCCTTGGTCCTCAGGAAATTGGCGATCGCGTCAAGCGGGAGAGTAGGCATGAAAGACAGCCCCAGGCTCCTGAGTTTGGGTTGAGCCGGGAACACATCCAAGATCGCGGGGGTAAGCGGGGTACTCGAGATATCGAGGTATTCGAGTTCTCCCTTCGTGAAGCATGGGGCGCGTTGCACGAGATCACCGAGCTCATCCGCGGTTATCGGGGTAAAGAAGGTGCTGTCTCCGTACAGGTTCAACTCCTTCAACTCCCTAGCAGCAGGAGAATCGATCAGGAAGCTGCAGATGCTTTGGCCGGTCAAGCGGATGCACTTAGCCAGTGCGAGTGAGTGAAGATGCATACGCCCCGATGATCCGAGGGTAGCCAATACTTCGGGGGTGACCCGGGTAGCCGATAAGTCGAGGTGGGTCAGAGAAGGGAGGGCCAGGACGAAGTGGTTCAGGATGTTGCTCGGGATCGACTTTGCACCGCGGAGGCAGAGCCTTTGCAAGGAGGGGAAAATCAGGGGATCCTCTACGAATCGGGCATGTCGGCCACGAGTGTCTTCGTCGTCACCCTCGGCCTCATTAGGAGCGATCAGGAAAGTGTTGACAAACTCTGCCAAGGCGTTGACAAAGACGGCGCTGATGCAACCTGTGAAGTCCATCGCCTCGAGCTCCACACAGTCCCCGCGGCGTTCACGTTCCTCGATGTCTTCTTCGGGAATTGCGTCGAATCGGGAGCGGATGACCCTTCCTCGGCCAGGGAGCGAAGCTGACCCACGCAGGAACAGCTCCCTGATGACGGCCATGTTAAGCGCGCTATCCATATACTCAGTGGCACCGAAGGTTTTTAAGTTGGGTGCTTCCTAAAAGGTGATGATATAAATGACATCAGAATGGAGCCAAAAAAAATTAACGCGTCTGTTACGATCATTGGGTCCGGGTTGTGTGACTAACCTTCAAAATGACTTCCAGTCTTTCTGCGGTTACGAACCGAGAGGAAACGCCCTCTTCGAGAGATCGGCGCATTCCGATGGTTCGGAAGTGATTAAAATCGATGTGCCTGACAAAGCGTCCAGGTCGACGGTCATAGACAGGGGGTACTGTGGCATGCGAAGCGATGGGAAAAAGCGGAGCATAAGCATAAATAAACGTTCGCAAGGGTTGCAGCTGATGGCGACATACCGTAGATTCCAAACTCTTCAAGCGACATGACGTTTTGTATCGCGTGGGAGATTGATCTCAACATTCTCCATCTCGTCGGACTCTTGTTCTTGCCTCGTAACCTCCACGGACTCGGATCTCGGGACGCGGGAGGAGAGAGCAGCTAGCAGCGGATATAACGAGAACGAGTCAGATTCGACAACATAAGACGTACAAAGAGAAGCGCTCCGGTTATTCGGCTAAAAGCTTACCTCAGGGGGTACTGAACCGTCCAAGCGGGCCATGATGTCGGAATGCAACTTTTCGGCGGTGTCTTGATCAGCGTCCTTGGCAAAGATGGATCTCGCTGCCAGAGCCGCATTCTGGGCATCCTGGATGGACTTTCCGACAACGAGGGCGGTTGCTTCTGCCTCTGCCTCTCCGTCTGTCCCGCCTGCAAGCTCGTCGACCAAGCGGAGCCAGCTCCGAGGTAATCGGACTTCGAGGCGCCGCCACAGCCACGGCTTAGCAGCGTCGTACCAGGCCTTGTTCACCATGCACAAGCTCACAAGGGTCTTCCTGACGGAATGATCCGTCCAGGAGGCAGCAGGGAACGAGTTCGGAAGGGCGGTTGGTGGGTTGCGACCTCCACCAATGAGAGGGTCGAGGGATGGGGTGAAGCTCGGGACGCCGGCATAGAATATCTGCACGCAGATGGCTTCGAGTAGTTCTTGGGGGTAGTCGTCAATTAAAAAGCGGATGGGTTGCTGGGGGGCGGTCATGGTCATGGGAAGATGCGATGCGGGCGAGGCAAGTCTGAGAGCGAGGTCATTATATAGTGGGAGAGCATACCCCGCATCACGTGCCCGGAGCATGAGGGGGCGACAGGGTTTGCTCCGGTGGCGCGAAGATCATGTTGTACGTAAGCGGATCAGAACTGCTTAAGAGCTGCATAAACGCACGTTGCTTCCGGCCATTGCCGCCTCCTTCGCGATGGCGAGACTGTAATTCAGTCACCCCGATTGGGCGTCGACGGCCGTTTTATTGTAAAAGATCCCTTGTCGCATCTTGTCCCATATTGAGAGCGGAGGGCCATCGGAACGTTGTGCATCGGCGACTGTTGTTGCATTCTTGATTCTCGTTTCCCTGGGCGACGATCTTCTTCCTTCAGGTTCAATCCATCCGAAGATCTACCAAATGGCGAGCGAAGATGCGGGGTATTTATCCCCGGTGAATGCCTACATCTGATTCTACAAACCGGTGCTGAACGTTGAAGCCCCGGGGCCTGCCGACTCCCTACACACACACCCACACGCACACCCAAGGACGCGCTCATGACCCTCCGATCGTCGTGACTCTGGGGGAGGTCAGTTCTCCACATGTGCTTACCGTTCTCCTCTCTGGGGGGACGCACGAATGTTTTATGCGCTGATACAACTTCTTCTATATTTGTTTTTGGGGTCCATCCTGCATTTCAAAAGCCACCGCCGCGAACTCGGGACACGCATGTTCGACACTCAATACTGCTGCGCGCCACGCACGCCTTGCACGCCCTCTCGGTGAATCGCTGGACATAAAATTTTACAGAAGACGTCGCTTGCAGCCTCCCGTTTCAAACGTTCCACGTTCCAGCATTGTAGGTGACACATTCCACCCCCCATACGCGTTTGTTGACCAAATCGAGAACATTCACGACGGAGGATCACCGTGAAGAGCAGAAGTGTTGATCATCAGCACATACGGGTACAATCAATACTTATCATGATTCGCCATGTAATGACTGGTAGTGCCCTGACTGGTTACTGGTTCAACCCATTGAAAACCCGGTAACAATAAAGATAAAACTACAGTATGTTCGAAGATCTCCCAGTGGAGGCGCCGAAGGCACATCGAGCCACCGTTGGCTGACGGGGAAACGGGTTTAACGAACTCTCCGATGAAAACCCTGAATGAAAGTCTGACTCTTCAGATGACGAGAGTGGACTGGCGATCCAGACATCTGCCATAGGTCCTCTCTAGTTTCAACGAACATCCGATCGTAGACCCTGGCAACAGCATAGACGATCGTATACGAAGTGTGACGAACGTTGCATGGCAGGGCACTTCCAGAACCGTCCTCACCTTCTGTCGCATCAAGGGTTCAGAAGTACGCGAGGGGGGACAGTTTCGTCTCGATGAGTCTGGAATGGTTTCGAGAACCGGGCCGCACGTCGGAGCTCGCCGGGAAAGGTTTCCCGGATGAGGTCCTCGCTTGATCGTCGTCGTTGGCGTTTTGATAGACGATACGTTCGCATTTCGTGAGGATGGTGGAACGAGGAATGAGAGAACTAACGGTGGTATATCCAGACGGGATGGCAGTCCCTCGTCGAGACCATCGGCCGAAGAAGTGACCGAACGCTTGCCTGTCGCCGGTTCCGTAAACCTGAACCCTTGTACACCGGAACATAGCCCCGGGCTGTCGCTCGAGACCAGTGTTGAGAGGGAATGTCTGCTTAGTGGTAATACATTCAGGAAACTTGTCCTCTGAAGGGCACCCACGCTTGAGATTGAAAGAAGTCGTCTTCGCGACTCTGTGGCTCATATTTCCAACTGACCTTTTCAAAGACCCGCTTGTCGATACCCGCTTTGGCGTGTTCCCCACCTCGTCCAGCCCCCCGCCGAATGTAGCCCACAGTACCGTTTTATTGCAAATGCCCCGCCCGCCCAAACCGGTTGGAAACGTGCAACAAGCCGTGCGCTGTGATGGAACAGGCCAACATCCGTGACGGAGGTCGCTGATATAACTTTCTCGGTGCAGGTCAGCTGGCTGGTGGATTGAATGGGGGACTGACACCCGAAGACCCAATGTTGAAACCTTCGCCTGACCTTCAACCTCACTCATCTTTACATCAGCAAACCCTCCGTATGAGCACTGATCAAGCCGCCCAGTATCCCTCAAGTGAAAATGACTCGTTTCAAGCCGTTTGAGAGCCAGAAAGATGCCCTCCCGAGCAGAAGGACAAGCCGCTTAGTGCGAAGCGAGCCGTACAGTGTACTTGTGTGGCTCCCGCGAGATGAATGGAAAGATTGAAGAAATGATCGTACTGGTAGCGCTGGCACGAGCGAGGTACATGCACAAAAATTCCCACGTCTCGGCCGCTTTGCTCGAGCAAGGCTTGGGTTCGAGGTTTTGAATCCACGAACCAAAAGGCGATTCCTACTTCGAGGTCCGGAGGCTTTTCCAATGGTACCGATTGTATACACCGGCCACGCTTCAGCGGTCGCAGTAGTCCAGAGTCCCTTCTGGTCAGATGGCCCGTCTAAGTGTTTTTGAGCGTCTGCGCTTCAGCATCTCTCCTGGAAGTATCAGAAAGTGCGCTTGACGTTCTTGGCGTGTCTTGTTCCCCAAGTGCGTGTTATATGCTTCACGTGTTAGAATCCTTCGAACGTGCTTATTCTGGCCCGGTCAGCAGATTCGTAAATTTCCTGGTTCTTTCGAACCGGATGACTTCTATAAAAAAGCGGAACATGCAGCAAAGACAAAGCTATTACCCCCTAATTACCCTGATGGTCAGCCGGGTTCCCACGGAGGCGGGTTTACTGCACGTAAAAGTCGTATTGCATGATCATCCAAGTTAAGGACACGGCTGTGGGGTGATCACGCGGTCAGAGGGATCAGGCTCCTTGTAACTGCACCTATTAGGGTAGACTCACTTGAAACAACAACGGGGCTGAGGGCTCCGGGTCCAAACGACGCGGTCCGGAAGATGAGCAATTCAGAACCAAAGTGAGAAAATGCAAACAGGTACGTGAAAAGTGTCAGATCGTATATTCTGCCAATTACAGATACGTGCCGTCAGTGGAAGCCCTTGCGGTGAGGTAGGGACCGAGCGCGCACATTTTTAGATTAATGTTGTAGGCTGCGTAGAGGCGCACGACACCTGATAGGGCCGTCCAGACCGCGAAGGTCCTCGCCTGCACCCCCGTCACTGAGTGAAAAAAAAAGTGAACGCTTCAGTGAACGCAGCCGGAAGAAGCATTCCACAGAATTCCGCACCGAGTGGTGGCGAAACGTTGCCGTATATCCGCCGGGTCAGTTTCAAAGTGACAAAGTTCTGTGCGGCGTTGAAGAAGGCCATGACAGCAACAATCAGCTGCCACTTGGGCAGCAATCCCTCAGTCTGAGGGAGGTAACTCGTAACTGTCCTCCATCTGCCTCAGCGGGGATTCGTGGAAAACGTTCGCCAGCTCACCTGTGTCAAGGATGGACATTGCGGATGGGATGGCGTGACAGGTTGTCGTGACAGGTGACGGTTCCCGTCTGGCAACACGATCCGCGTCTGTGTCGAAGCTGCCGCAACAGCCAACCCCCTGTCCGTTCTCCTTCCACCTCGGCCGCATGCACGCTTGCGTCTAACAGCGCATACAACGGTCATGCTCGCTGCTGACCAGCCACCTCAACGTGCAGACTCACTCAGTAGCGTCGACTCGGCTGCCTCCAACGCATCACTCTCCAGAAAGCCCAGGACGACAAAACTCCGTTCCCGTTCTCGTTCGGCCGCACCGGACACCAGGAGGAGCCTTTCAATCTATGACGATGCGAACGGTTCAATGTCCGATGAGTTGTTCGCTTCATATTCCAGTCTGAAGTCCCGTTCCGCTGGTCATTCTCCTCTCAATTCCCCGGATTTCAACCCGCCATCAAATGCTCAGCCCCCCTCTCCCTTCCTCTTCTCGAGTGTTATCCAGCGGCGCCCCTCGAGTGCAGACCCGACGGCTTTCCAACCTGAGCCGCCACACCCGCGCGGGAGACATCAGATACCGGGGCCGAGCAAGGTGAGCATGAACCAGATGTCACATGCTTTGCGCGCTTTTCCTTTCTTCGCTTTTGTCCTCAACCAACATGCCCCTGCAGGTTCAGACGGTGAGGCGTCCGCGTAGCGTTCCCCGTCGTGCCATGGGTTCGGTTTCCTCCGACTCATCGAGAGGTCCTCCCACACCAGTCGATTTTTCCACGTCCAGACCCACCCATCGAGATCGGCCTCGGGATTCATTACAATCGGGGGGCTCCACTTCTCTTTACCCCGCTTCGACACACACCTCATCGCCAATGGACCGCGCGCTTTCTCCTCAGTCACACTTCGAACAGATGCCGGAAGTCGTCGAAGTTCCCACGCTAGCGGAGAATGAGAGTGGTTACAGGGACTTCGATACTGATGATGTCTCGCTTCGCCTGCGGTTGCTGGTGAACAACAGCTACTTCTTGCCACCGGCCCACTCTAAGCCAACAATTGCGGACCTCTCCAACTCCGATGCTGCGAGGCGATCCCCAAAACCTGCATCTCCTGGTTTCTTTGATATCTTCCGCATCGGGAAGGCTAAGCCGAAGCCCCCTACTCCTGTGGCCACAGAATACCCACGGTTACGCGCGACCTCTGAGTCTAGCACCCAGCTCGATGTGCTCCCTTATACCGACTCTACCCCTGGCGCGTCCACTACTCCCCATAAGCCCGTGGAAATTCCGGCGCGCGTCGTGGTCGTACGTGAAAGGATGGAGGACGTCATGATCGCCGCGAAACAGGCTGAGCGGGAATCGAGGATCCGCGCTGAGCGAGTGCCGGAGCTGCAAGAACGTCATTTGGATCAGACCGGACAGTTTGATGGTATCATTGATCCAACGGACGCTGTAGATCTTCCACCCCCGTCTACCAAGTATCCGTTCGCGATTCAGGCTTCAGCCACTCGGGGGCTCGGTGTCGGTGACTCAATAGGTGCTGCATTCCTCGCTGATCGACTTCCCCCACCGCGAAGTCCCGGTTTATGGTCTGTGACCGAGGAGGATGAGAAGTGGCGAAAGTTGCTCCTGACTCAAGCTGTGGGACATTCATTATCAAATACCCCTGATTCATGGGCTTCGCGGACTCCTATCAGACGTCCTCCCCGCACTACCTCAATAACTGACGCAACCCCGCGCTCTCCCCTCTCACCTACCCCCTCTTCCCCCACTCCCAAAACCCAGATATTATTCAGCGAACCCATACTTCCCCCTGATGCCCTACGAAGACGCCTGCACAGTCCCTCATTATCTTATCTCACTCCTCCTTCACCAAGGTCGCAAGCCCTTCATCTGGGCCGGAAAAACTCGGCGCCCGATATACATAATGTCCCCGGGCTTTCACCACTCGTCGGAAGCTCGTACGATCCACCTGTAAGAGCGGAGACGCCGGTCGCTCCGACCTTTCCTTTGCCTCCTGCGCCCAGGATTATGACGGGACCGGGGAGTCCTGGGGTGAAACACCTTGTAAATCCGATTTACTCTTTAAGCCAGAGCGATTTGGGAGATGGTGGAGAAACTGGGTTCGGGAGCCCATCAAGTTCCCCTACCTCATCCTCTGGGAACTACCGGACCAGCGGCCCGTCGGTCCAGGAGATCTTGACAGACCAGCATGGGGGAGACGAGTTGCGGACCGTGCAGTCGATCTTGGCGCAGGCGGCTCAGACGGCACAGTCCACGAGATCGATGAAGTCCGCCAGGTCTATCAGATCTCCAAGGCAGCTAGTGGAATCGGAGAAGCTGCCAGATGTGCAGGAGAATGAGATCGACGACAGTGGGAGGGCGATGATGAGTCCACCGCCTACTGCTCCCTCCGTCACCACTGAGCACACGACGGTTTCTCCAAGGCACACTCTGGGGGCGGCCAGTGAGGCAGGGACGAGTAGTCAATTCGAGGAAGAGGATACGGAGGAGTGGTTTGGACTGCACGACGATAGTGGGAGCCGAGATTCGTCTGGAGGTTTTCCCCGTACACGATCCATACTCTCGTATCTCGCCCCGCCTTCACCGACTGTTTCTGCCTTCCATGACGCACTGGAAGGGAGGAGAGACTCTGAGTCTTCACCTGCTGGGGCCGATACCGATGTGGGAGGTTCCTCAGGGCCAGAGACATTTGTTACCGCCGATACACGAACGTCTGTTTATTCACCGCCACCCAGACAATCCACTTCCATCCCTCCTCAACCACTTCCGCCACCCCCACGAAGACGCCCGTTGATGAACCCTGGTCCCCGCCGTCCTTCAACGTTGAGGCAGGAGCCGATCACCATATGGGAACCCGAGCCATCCACACCTCCACTGCCCTCCCTGAGTGGACCGCGAGGGACTGGATTCTCGCTGGATCTTCCCCATCGACCTGAGAGAGGGGAGTTGTCGAGGGCTATAGCTGAGGAAGCTGCGCAGGGCAATGCGGCAAGAATGTCCATCTCGTTCTTTGATGACATCCAGGGTGACTTGAAGGAATTGGATGAATCCTCAAGCTCGGAGGAAGAGTCAGAGACTGATTCGAACCCCGGAGAACCTTTTGAGGCACCGGTATTTAAGAACCCTGACACGCAGGCCATCTCCATCCCTGGACGACGATCGATCTCCTCGACGACGACGCGACCGGCCCGCCCCACGTTGATGCGACTTGGAAACAACTCAACTCCTCAGCTTGGTTCTTCCACGAGCAGTGGGTCGAGCTTCAACCAAATGCGACATGACTATCCTGTATTCGACCCGATTTCGTTCCGAGGACCAGTCGGGAACACGCCTACCACCCCAACCACGAAGAACTCTTTCTTCACGTCGCGAACACCGAAGAAGCAGAAACAACAGGGTGTGTCGTCTGAGGATTACCACGGTCCAAGGGCGCGGTCGTTCGAGGATGGAGTTGGTGCCGGTCCATCAACATCGGGTGCTGGATCGATGTTCCTCGACATGGAGAGTGAGAAGGGGTCGAGTGTGTTGAGCCACGGGAGTCAGGAGACGGAGGAAGTGAGGAGGTCACAGGATGAGTCGACGAAGATTTTGGATGGGCTAGTGTTGCAACATCTGGAGAAGGAGAGGAATACGATTAAGAGGATTACGGAGAGCAATCGTGCCGCTAAGTCAAAACCGTGATCTCTGCTCCCCCTCCCCCACCGGTGCCTCTCCGTTCTCACTATTTTCCGCTACCCCACCCCTGCATTATACATCAACCCCCCCCCCCATCATTACCCACACGCTCCTTCAAATTATACCTCCATCTTATGACTTTTTTATGTCCGCTTTTTTCACAGTTGGGACTTGTTCTGTTCGTTCTTGCCCCTCATTGCCGTTTCATCCACTCTCTACCGTCCTCGTTGGCTTTACTGCGTTTTTTTTTACGTTCTGGGTGAACCATTGCTCTGTTGTTTCCATATTTATCACATTTTTCAAGGTTAGATTCTCTACATAAACTCACCCGCCCTTTTTCATACATGCACATCTAACCTTAACGTGTTTTGCTGTGTACATGAGTTCAACCCTCTTTGCTTTTTTTTTTCCTTCCGCTTTCTCTTGCAGAGAGTTTCATCGGTCGATTATCAGATATCACTTGTCGTACATATACCAATGACTTCAGTTGACTCGGCAGGGTTCGTTCCAATTCGAGATCAAAGCGAGACATGCTCCATAGATAGGGCAGGCGTTGACGTGGAGATAACGTCAAAGAGGGAATCCCCATTAGTCCTAAGCTTGAGATGTGCCGCAGGGGGTACATCCCCTTGCCACACCAACCGAGATCACTGTGGCGGTGGTATTGTGGGTAGCAGATGGTGGGCGGTATGCTGATCAGGAGAGCTGGGGTGAATAAAGAAGGCCTCTTGATGCTTGCGATCTCCTCGTTGCCTTGCCCGCCTTGAGGCTCCTCATTTCTCTCGCGTTCCCATATTTGTTCCATCCTTGGTTCCTTACTTCCATAATCGCACACTAGCCGCCAAAACTAACCGCAAACTTATGGATCGGTACGGTGAAGGGTATAACTCGTATTCATGGCATCAGGTATGTATCCCAGCCACACCCTCCGCCCGTATGCTGGTATTGGGGAAGAGGAAGCTTACGGTTTTCTTGGCTCTCTCTTTTCATGTGCGCGCTGGAAACCACCCGGTAGTCTCACGACCAGGTATGGTCCCTCTCCTCGAGATACACTTTCCGCAGCCAACTCCACCTTTCGGATTTGGTTCGTTGTAGGCGACCGTGTTGGTTATCGTTCCGTATGACAGTGTGGAAGAAGACGTCGCGGTGTGTACTACAGTACTTCCGATGAGGGACCCCTGCCGACACGACACCTGAGCTCATGCCGTGGTCCAGGTCGTTTTAGAGGGGAATCATCTTGTGGCGGGCGTAGTGGGCCAGACACCTATCATAAAAGTGCGCACTAGAATCCACTCCCACCCAGATTTCCGTTTCTCAAGGCATTTTCGGGTTGCAATAGGGAAAGCTTTACGGAGCGGTCGACACGACGAGCACTACGTGGCAACTAGAACATCGAGGGTCAAGAGGGAACGGCACCCGCCAACGGACCACATCATCCACATCGACCGTTTCATCACAATCCTCATTCGCCCTGGTATCCGATGTCGAATTCACGAGTAGTTTCGGTGACAGCACCCAAACATCCGACGCCGAAGACCTCAACAGCACATCCACGACCTCCGCATCGAGCCCGGTGATCCCAGAAGTATCTCCTTGGCTCTCACCAGCTTGGGAAAACAACGCCTTGCCAACTTCGAGTGGTACACGGCTCCATCCGCTTTCCGCTTCGGGTCCGTCGAGCCCGGGTGCTTCAGGGAGGATACCGTTCAACACGGACCCTAGCCTCGCTTCGTCGTATTCGAGCGTGGACTCGTTGAATACGAAGTCCGGAAGGCTGTTGACGTTGTATTTGGATAAAGCTGAACCGGGGATATGGCCGAGTTTGATTGTGGGGGCTGTCCCGGAGACGATGTCCCCGCTGCAAGTGTATCCTTACGGAGGAGATGCGGAGGTGGAGAAACAGTATAACATTGACCCTTCGAGTCTTGCGCTGCTGGGTCTGGAACTTCTGGATATTCGGAAGGACAAGGAGGAAGCGTTTGAGTATTTTATGTGAGTAACCCATCGTTCCCAAGTTACTCGGGCTGATCATCTCGTATATGCAGTCGCGCTTACCACTACGCCCGTAATCCGTCCGCTGTGATGAGACTGGTTGCGTATTACTTTCCACTTACGGCGACATTCCACCCATCACCTACACCGACATCTGAGACGTACATACTTCCGGTAAAAGGGACCACGGCCTATCACTACGATTGTATCGGCTGTGGTGCCGGTCTGGCACGTCTATACACCGAGGCTGGTTCGCTTTATCTCGAAGGCGCGGCTGCTATCCTGCTCTCATCCACCTATTCTGCCCTCTCGTCCATTCGGTCATCAACGTCAACCGTCCAGGCTGACGGAGGCATCGCGGGATGGAGAAGGGATCGCGATTTCGCGAGAAAGTACTTTGAACGTGCGAAAGCTCTGGATCCAGACCTGGAGGTCCCCGCCGTTCCTCCAGAAATCGGAGACGAGTTGGGAAGTGGGGCGGAACTTTTGATGCCTTCGATTGAGATCAAGACAACCGTCGGGACGAAGGGTACACCTGCGGGTGGGAGTGCTACGAACAAAACGAGGAGAAGAACGGGTACTGTGATGGGGAAAGGGAAGGGAAGGGATACGGAAGAGTCGGAGGTTTTGGCTTCGAGTATGGTGAGGGAGTCTTCGACCATGTCGACCGGGTATGGGGATGTGGATAGTCCGTGGTATTTGATTATCCCCGGACTTGTGGGTGCTGGTACCGCGTTGTTGGTAGTAACTGCGATTGGGCTTTCGTCCTGGAGGAGAAGTCAAGGATGATATCTGTTCGAGTCGTTCTGTACTTGGATGTCGTGGTCCTATCCTATCCTATATAGACACATTTTAGACGTGCATAACTGTGCGTTGCAGGTACTTGGTGCGGCAACTGTGAGATTTTTTCATTTCCGATGGCTCTGCGCGGAGATCCTCTTGTTTGACCCCCCCCCCCTCGTCCCTTGGAGTCGACCGACGTTCGCCTGGGGGAAGACTTCGATCGCCAGGTTCTCTCTGCAAGCCTCCATCCGATCAGGCGCTGATTCGCATCGTTTTCTGATGACATTCGTCTTGACTTGTTGGCGCCTGCCCAAGCCAACTGCTGGCTTTCACTCCTTTGGTGCGCCCAGTGGTTTCCCGACCGAGGTTGCCGAGACTCCTTTCGAAGCAGTTCGCCTGCCTTGCGCAGAAGAAGGGACGCCCCCCTCCCAACATTGCACGTTGGTCGATATTCGACACCAAGCGCCCCACGCCGACACCGACATAACCTCAACGGCATCTCCCACGGCGGATCACGTCCTCATATCCCACACTTTCGCTCCCGGTCTGGTTCGGCCCGTCCTGGCTCAGTTCTCGAGCCGGCTTTGTTCCCTGGTGGCTACCCTCCCTCACGAAGACCTGGGACGTCTCTGCGATGTGCTCCCTGACTCCCATGGACTTCGGTATTTGAACCTCACCTCCACCACTGCGACCACGCCTCTTCCTCCTGGACTAATCTGCCACCTCACGCCCCTTGTGTCCCTGGTGCTGTGTAACATCCTCCTGACATGGAAGCCACAAAAGTCCCTCTTCACCCTGACGACTCTCTCTATATCGGGTTACTTCAAGCCTCCCATGTCTCTCGGCTTCGAATACAAAATATCAGAATTCTTCGAAATCTTGCTTTGCACGCCGCGGCTCCGCCACCTCCGACTTTCTGGAATTGGACCAACTATCTACGACGTGACGCCTGGGTGGGTCGTACCTCTGGAATTCCTGGAAACTCTCTGCCTCCACCACTGTCAGCTTCAAGCCGAGATGCTGCACCACCTGTCGTTATCCTTGGATTTGAGAGAAATCTCGATCCACACACACATCCGGTCGGTACTTCTCAATGTTGGGGTGATGTCTTGTGTCACCCCTAGAGAGTGGCTGTTCAACCCATTCCGTGTCGACGTCTACCAGGAGGGGCGGGATAGGTGTCGTCTTTTGTTTGTTGGCACCCGCTGCTGGAGGAATAACGGGGACGATCTTGCCGAGATTCCGGTGATGACACTTGAAGTGTCCGTCACCAACACCACCCGGGGGCTCGACGCCACATTCACTGGCCGGTGCATCAAGTCGTTCCAGACGCTGTCGACGGCGAACATCCGAGAAATTACCATCCACGCCTATCGGCATCCTCGAAGACATGCAGGCGACCACCTGCACAATCTCCTGCGGTCACTATCCGCCCTGAGGAAACTGGTGCTGAAGGGGTGTAACGAAACTCCATTCTATGAAGCACTTACCCGAGTCGCGATTAAGGGCCGCCTGCCTGTCGTCTGTCCGCATTTGGCCGTGGTGGAGATCGATCCAATTGTCGAGTTCCGGAGGCACCTTGGATATCAGGCACCTCCTTGTTCAAAGCTGGTGACAGACTTGTCTACTCTGACGCGGAAGAGGAAGGGTCATGGGGCGCCTTTGAAAAGGCTGAAGGTTGTGTTTCCGGCGGAATGTCGGGTGGAAGCTCGGTATGTGGAGAAGTTGATATTTGACTTGGGTATGTGGACGGTGATCCGTGTGAGAGTTGCATGAGTGCTTTGGATATTGTGCACCCTTCCCTCTTTGTCCGTCGTTGAAGTGCTTGCTCGAACTGGTTTCGCTCTACCTTTTTTCTGTTTGCGTCGTCGTTCTGTTGTCACTCCTTGTTTCGTAATGGGTGTGTAACATAAATTTCTATTGGACTCTGACTATACATGTGATGGTGGTGGGTAGACTATAAGGGTGTATGACTGAAAGTTGAAATCGAGGGTACTTCCACAAACGCTTCGGGTCGCAACTCGGCCGTCCACCAGATTGGTTCTGTCGTCTTGACGTAAACTATCGGTTCTTCTGGTACGAGATGGTTGGACGTTGAAATCATCCCGTCGAAATGCGATGGGTGGTCAGCTACGGACAGGTATGTCAGAACCACGGGAGGTGTGGGAGCGGGAAAGCGTACTGAGGTTCCACCGCAACCCTCGGGTGGTTAGTATGGTAGATCCGACGCCAATGGGGAGTAAACCACAAGTTTGTCCCAAGGCTTTGTGGTTGATGGGTATCTCGTGTTCGCCCTTGCACCAAGAAGTATACAAAGTCAACTCAAGGCGTCTCCGGGCATCGGAAAGGAGGAACTTACAGAGTCAAGGACCCACGCGACATTGTCATCCGTGATCGCGAAAACGGATTCACGTAGCTTTCTGAGTTTGTGCAGGGATGCAAGGGTGTGAACGGTTTGGTCAAGTCGGCCGGAAAGTCCACCGAGGATTATAATGTCGTGTTGCACCTGAGATACTGTTCAGCGGAGGTGTCGGGTGTAGGGGTGGGCAGGTGCTTGCCCCGTCCGTCCGAGATTCGAGGTCGGAGAGGCTGGAGATGCATTTCGCGAGGTCGGTCGAGGATTGGTCGTCGTCTTGGACGACAGCGACGCCCTGCATGCTTAGCGTTCGCTGCGAGATGCACCAGGAGTGCATTAAACGTACCTTGGATAAGTAATACTCTTTCACGTCGTCTCTGATGGAGTCGAAGTCGCCCTTGATTAGGTCAGGGAGGAATCTACAAGACCGCATATGTTCTCAGTTTCCCAGCGCAGAAGAATGTGGGACCAAATTACCTGATCCTCAAACCTTGTAACTCTCCGGAAAACAGGTCGTATAATCTATTCGCGCCTCCGTCGGCACAGGCCTTCCAGGAGGATGCCTTCCAGAGTTTCCACAAGAGCCCCAGAGAGAAGGGCTGATTTAGTATAACGAGTGCAGATTTCTTGGACGAGGTGGACCCGCTGTTCTCATCGAGGAAGGACGGAGCCCATTTGCGGGAAGTCATTGAGATACGGGAAAGGACAAGCTCGTGACTCGTGTCACGACTTTCTTCCGATCCCACCTGACCTCCAACCCTCCACGACTCTAAATGGGCGAGATAACTGTTCTCTACTTCGCAGCAGCCATGACTGCTGCCAAGCGTACCTCCGAAACGTTCGCCCTCCCCGACGACGGGTTGAAGCTCGCTGATCTCGCAAAGCTCATCGTGTCTCAGCACCCGAACACTGGGATCGATACCGTGCTGGAGGGGAGTCGATGGAGCGTGGATGCCGAGTTGGTCTGTGACCCTGGTTCCTTCGTCCTCAGAGGTGGAGAGGAAGTGGCAGTTATACCTCCCGTGTCTGGGGGATGAGTTGGGCAGATTCCGCGCAACGACTTCGCCGTGGCCAAGACCGCGCCAACTCCACACTCCACCCACAAGCCCCTAAAGCTAAAGTCCCCTATCCACACATGTGACATCACGCACCTACCTATTTATGTCATCCCTGTCTCATGAATGACATCGATTTCACCCTAATTTCCCCCCTCATTGACCATGCACGGCCTCTCACCCCACCACGCCCACTGGTACTACGTGTGGATTCCCATCCTCACAGCTTTTGTATGGGAAAGTACATTACTTGCGATGCTCATCACTTGGCTCGCTCAAGGGCAACCCAAGTACCCCAGCATGGATGGGACGATTGCATATATATCTGATATTGGGGCCGATATACTTAAACCCCTTTTTATCGTTGGCTGCAGTATCACGGCAGTCGGATTCGTCCTCACCCTCATAGTGGAACGGTGGCTGAGGCACAAGGGAAGGTGCTGATTTCGAATTTCATCGTCATCGAGTGCACCGTGCTGACAAAGTGCTGACACTTACTTGGGTTTAGACTCCCACCTAACATGCGCACGCGGGAGAAAGTCTTTTCCGTGCTTGCCATCCTCAGCTCTATGGTTGGTGGTGCCGCCTTGGTCTTACTCTCTGTTTTCGATACAAAACGTTATACGACTCTCCATCGGGTTTTCCTTCTTTTCTTTATGCTCGGGGTATGGTTCGCTGCGGTGTTCTCCGTGGTCGAGGTACGTTATCGTCGAAGCGTCCGCTTCTCCTTTGTTGATCACACTACTTCCAGTACCGTTGGCTCTCGAAGGACTATCCGGACGCGGATAGGCTACGACTCGCGTATAAGATCAAGGGAATGATTGCTGTCGTTTTGATATTCCTATCGATCGCGTTCGGAGTGGCAATGTACAAAGCGGAGAATGTTGGAGGTCAGTTCTCGACCTTTGTTTCCTTTCCCGCCCAGGCTGACAGGCTTTCAACGCTTCGCAGCTATTTTGGAATGGATCATCGGCTTTGGATTCGCCTTCTACCTAATTTCCTACTTCTGGGACCTCAGATTATCGAAGCCGGGAAAATTGGGCAACCGCGATCACGAGAAACTCGCTTCCGAGCAGTTGCCTTCCAACGGTGTCCCTCGATCTCAAGCCGCATAGATGTATACGTTGTATAGCCTAAACCCGTGTAGTAACATTGAAAGTTATTGGGACCCCGGGTCTCTTTTCTTCTCGTCTCAAGCTTTGAGATATCCTTGTGATTCAAGAATAGCATCGGACCCCGCGGAAGGCGGATTGAACAACAGGTTATTCCATTGACCTCGAGTTTTAGAATTCCCCACAACTTGAGATCAACTTCCTCCTGAAGAAACCACCGACTAAAACCGACGGCCCCGACCCGCTAACTCCGATGTCGATGATGGGCCACGATGATCGAGTTCGCGGCTGATAAGATGACAAGCGACATGTCGCTCGAGACCCCGCCAACAGCGTACAGTACTTCATACGCCGACAAGCAGCCACCACCGTTTGGGCACCAGTTGCTGGAGTACTTCAACTTCAATCCAGGATATGTGAATCTGAATAATGGTTCGCTCATTCTTGATCGTGGCTCGTCTGGCTGGTAATCCTAAATGGGGCGACATCCCAGGCTCTTACGGGTCCATACCTATCCCCGTCTCCCAGGCTTGCAAATTTATAGCGGACGAGGTTGAGGGCAATCCGGACAAGTTTATACGATTGACATACGAACCGCTCTGGATCCGCTGCGTTCAGAGGATCGCGGATCTTATCGGTGCGGACGTGGATGAATGCGTCTTGGTTCCAAACACGTCTCATGGGGTGGACACTGTGCTGAGGAATATTGACTGGAAGAAGGGAGATGTCATCATAAAAAGTACGGCTTTGATTCCTCCTTCGCGAGGAATGATTGATGTGTTTTCTAGCGAGCATAACCTACGAGGCTGTCGACAAAGCGGCACGCTTTATCGCAGACATCGACCCCCATATCACATTAGAGACGGTCGACATCGGTCCGCCGTACACGCTTGACGAAATTTTCAGGGCTTTTGAAACTGGGTTCCAGAAGGTTCAGTCTTCCCCCGAGTATATAGCCCTCACCGAGCAGGGAAAACGACCCAAAATCGTCGTTATCGTAGACGCGCTCTCTTCCCTCCCTGGATTACTGATGCCCTGGGAACGGGTAGTCGAGTTTTGCAAAGGACACGAGAACGTATGGACGCTGGTCGATGCCGCGCACGCTATCGGCCAAATCGTGGGGATTGATCTCAACAAGACCCAGCCCGATTTCTTCATTACCGTGAGCTATGTTCTTACAACGTGACTGGCCGGGACTGAATCGCTGTGGTCTAACAGAATTGTCATAAGTGGTTGTACGCGAAGCGAGGGTGTGCGATTCTTTATGTCCCACTGAGGTCCCGCCACAGAGCATCTGCACAAGACAGAGGTAACTTATGGCGCACAGGAACCAACATCTTATCAAGACCACTCTGCCTACATCGGCCTATTACATCTCACCCAAAGATTACGCTGAGGATCCTACGCTCCCAGAACCCCCCAATTTCGTATGGCAATTCAAGTGTATGCGTCAATGTTACCCGGTCACACCCCCCACTACCTGACACCGGAATGTCCATAACAGGGACCGGAACCCACGACCCCGCTCCATATCTCAGCATTGGGCCAGGTCCGTTTCCCGTGGTCGAGGTGTTGGTGCGTGCTGACGAGACGTTCCGTTGACTCAGCTCTGGACTTCCGCGAGTGGCTTGGAGGGGAAGTGAAAATCAATGAATATTGCAGGGACATCGCCATTAGAGGCGGTAAGAGACTTGCAGAGATCCTTGGGACGGAAGAGATGGACGAGACACATAATCGTGAACTCACGTTGAACATGGTGAAAAACCATTCGCAAGCCGGCTATGGGTCGTGCTAATATTGTTAGGTCAATGTCAAACTACCGCTCCCGGAAACCCCCAAGAGGGTGGTCAAGAACGCGATTGACGGGTTCTTCAAGAAGAAGCTACTGCTTGAATGGAATGCTTTCGCAACCCCCTTCTACCACAGCAATGGCTGGTGGGCCCGATGCTCTGCGCAAGTGTGGAACGATGTAAGCGTTTTCTTCACGGATGCCGGCAGCGGGAACTGGATGAAACTTGCCCCTCAGATGAGCGACTTTGAATACCTGGGGAGGGCATACAAGGACCTGGCTGCGCAGGTAGTCGAACAAATCATAGACGAGAAGGGCGAGTTGAGGGAAGGTTATACCGCGTGACTCTATCCGTATATTAGAAGGTTACTCTAAACCAGAGAAACAATGTTATGTGCTGCAATTCCGTTCAGTCGGATTTATGGTGTTCCAAATATACCTCAACCTCATCTCTCAGGACTAGAAGCACAGACTCCAGATGTGTTGGCTGATTGGGAGCCAATAGTCCGAATGTAGTTGTAGCGTTGTATCCAACCTCGGCGGCGGAAATCTAATGCACCGATTAGCGAGCGAGGGTATCACTTGCCTGGCACATACCATGATATCCGCAGTGAGTCCGGTAATTGCAGACCCCATGCTACGGAACCTATGCATTCGATAACCGTATCCGATGATAATCCCAGGAATAAAATCTTGGAAATCCTAGGGAAAGTCCTTTGAGTTTCACCCCCGGAAAGGAGTGGAAAATGTATCGGCATACGTAAAGTTCGGATTCCCACACCCACCGCTCTGAACCTTTCGGTGCGAGGGTTTCTCCTGCAACGATGGTGGGATCAAGGAAAGCTTTCACCGGATGGTCAAAGATCAAATCCACTTCGTGTTGACAAGGAACGAGAGTGTTAAGGACGGAAGGGTCTGTGAGCAGCCCGACGATGGGAGTGACGATGAGCTTCCTTGCGGAGATGAATGGCGGCAGTGTGGTGACCGTTCGGAGATGAGGAGACTTGATATCAAGGGCAACCTCTTCGAATGCCTCTCGATACTGTGTATGCGGGGTGATCAGCAGGGAAAAGACCACGGAAGGAAGGAGACGTACGGCGGTCGCAACCAGCGATTGGTCAGTCTCTTCATACCTCCCTCCCGGCAGGGCGGTCTGGCCTGGGTGCGAGCGGAGGTTCTTGGATCGGGTTGTGAGTAAGACCCTTAACGAACCCTCCCTCTCGAACAACAAAATCAACACCGCTGCACGCCTATTGGTCGCGTGTTCCGGCCTGCAAGGAAGTCGTAAGACGCGAGTCAGCTCCGGTCTTTGTTTAATGAGATCGGCTCGCCATGCGGGGGTTTTTGGTGTGGCGGAACTGAATATGACTGACGGACAAGTCGAATTGTGGTGGCTTGTAGTCGTACAACCGCCGGACACATTCCCTTGACTCCAGAGAAAGTCCGGGGAGAGTTTCGATTTCTTCGAGTGTTATCTGGGGGGGGATGGTGAAGGTGACTTCGGACATTGGGGACGGATATTTGGATTCCGATTCTGCGACCCATTTCCGTCGCTGTGGGTCACGTGAACATCATCTCCCCGTGTGGCAGACCGCGACTGCGACTCGCGAGCGGAGAATATGGACAAGGACAACCGCGACGATTTCACGTTTGCAAAGCTGAGCGACTTGAAGGTCCCAGTCACTCTCAGAATGTCAGCCGTTTCTCGTCAAATCACTCGCACGGGACTGTGCTCAAGGGTTGAGGATAGTTCACAGTTCGAAGGATCCCGGGTTCCTCGCACTTTCACCGAACTTCTGGAGAATCCGGAGTTGAGATTCCACGGTGTGCAAACGCCGTACGTTCTTGGGGAGAACTCGTCGCTCTTAGTGTCCATTCTGATATCTGAAAAGCGGATTATCAGATCTTTTTGTCACCTGCCAGTTGCTCGCGGACAACAAACCGTTGACGATACCGTTCAGGACCGCTGCGAAGGCATTCAAAAAAGACTATACGTTCGTGTGGCCCATTGCTCCCGAGTATCGTCAAGAATAATGATCTTTTGCGAACAGGTGGAATGAGTGGATAACTTTCCCAATCCGATACTGCGACCTTCCACTCAACTCTCAAATCACTTTCACTGTTTGGGACATTGCCGGGCCTAGATCAGCTGTACCCGTTGGAGGCTCTACTTTCAAACTTTTCGGAAAGAAATGGTATTCTCCTGATGCGTCGTCTCCGGAGGTATATTGACATTTATCCTGGGGGTAGGACACTACGGAGAGGCAAGCATCGCTTGTTTCTGTGGGCGGGGCGTGAGGCTGACGGATCGGACGATTCGGCGACACCAAGCAAGTTGGGCACACGGGACGAAATGGGTCGTCTCGAGAAGGTTTGTGAATGCATCCTTGCTATCGTCAGTATATTAACCGCGTCAGATAGTTGGTAAAGAAGTATGAGCGGGGGGACCTACCCAAGTCCGATTGGCTGGACAACCTGACCTTCAGAAAGATGGCCTCTATCCATGCGGTAACTCAGCCTTCTATCACAGGGGGTTGCAGCTCACGGTTGTTCTTCACAGGAAGAAACCCAGAAGTCTGATAACTTGTATCTGTATATCGATCTACCCAGGTTTGACTTTCCTGTGATCTTCAGTGAGCCGGTCAGTATGTCGTGTTTCATTTGTGGTTTTGGAACCAATCCGGCGCAGGATTTCTCAAGTCGACCACCAACCTCGGCAACGGTTGTCGCACCGACCGCCAACCCGGCAGGGACCTCGATATCCACCTCCTTCGCCTCTGACACGTACCTTTGGACTATCGTCGACCCGGAAGTTGCACGAGAAAACCCGGTGGAGGATAAACACCGACGGCTTATTCGAAGCCATAGGAGTAGCCCTCACGATCGCGGTCTCAAACCGAACGCGAAGATCCGAGACGAGTTGGCCAAGATCCTCAACTATGCCCCCAGTCAGCCACTAAACTCAGAGGAGAAGGATCAGATTTGGAAATTCCGGTTTTATCTCTCCAGGGATAAACGAGGTCTGACGAAATTCCTCAAATCCGTAACGTGGAGAGACCAGTCGGAAGTGAAGCAGGCGGTGGAGGAGTTATTGCCGCAATGGACAGAGATCGATATCGACGATGCTCTTGAACTTCTTGGACCCGGAACGGTTGATTCTCGCGTCCGAGCGTACGCTGTTAAGCAGCTCAACCGTGCCGATGACGACGAACTCTTGCTTTACCTTTTACAACTCGTGCAGGCGCTTAAATTCGAGAGCACCGCGAGCGACCAACGGAGCTCAAGAATAACCCCCAGTGCCATCTCATATGAAGACTCTGGGCTCGCGGATTTTCTGATTTCGAGGGCAGTCAAGAATCCAATATTGAGCAACAGGTTCCATTGGTATCTGATGGTAGAAGTTGCGGATCAGGTAATGGCGAAGATGTATGGGAGGGTTATCTACAAGTTCCAGCAAAGGATTGCCGAGGTATGTGACATCTACGGCCGGGGAACCGGGTGACTTATGCGCATTTTATCTAGTCAGAGGGGGGAGAGGAAAGACGTGAGTTAATGAAACGGCAGGGACAATTGATCGAGGCGTTGGGGAAGCGAGCGAAGGAACTACGCACTTCCAAAGACCCGCGGCCGAAGAAGATTGAAAAGCTTCGAGCTTTCCTCGCAGACTCGAAGAACAACATGTCTTCGGTCGCTCCCCTGCCTTTACCGCTCAATGCGAAGGTCGCCGTGACTGGGGTCATCGCCGAGAAGTGTTCAGTGTTCAAGTCGAACATGTTCCCGTTATTGCTCTACTTCAGATGTGCAGATGAAACAGAGTACCCCGTCATCTTCAAGGACGGAGATGATATGCGCCAAGACCAACTCGTTATCCAGCTGTTCACTTTGATGGAACGGCTGTTACGCAAGGAAGGCTTGGACCTGAAGCTGACAGCCTACGATGTGTTGGCGACGGCTCCCCAACAAGGGTTGGCGCAGTTCATTCCGAGCAAGACTGTCGCTGCTATCATGAGCGAGCATGGCTCTCTGCTAAACTACCTCAGGGCCAACTATCCGGACGAGGGGAGTGTTGGTACCTATGGGGTAGAGCCGGGAGTGATCGACACGTATATTAAGAGCTGTGGTATGTTTCATCTCCTCTCCTTCCCTTTCTCTACTCAACTATCACCTAGCTGGCTATTGCGTGGTAACCTATCTACTCGGTGTGGGTGATCGACACCTGGACAACTTACTCTTGTCACCCGATGGTCACTTCTTCCACGGTACGAGATATGATTTTTTACCTCGGGGTTGAAAATTCTGATACCGGGCTCAGTTGATTTTGGGTACATCCTTGGTAGAGATCCGAAGGTCCTTGCTCCTCCAGTAAAGGTCTGCAAGGAGATGGTCGATGCCATGGGTGGGACCCAGTCCGTCCACTACGGGCGGTTCAAGAGCTTCTGTTTCACGGCTTTCATCATCCTTCGCAAGAGCGCGAACTTGATCCTCAACTTGCTTGCGTTAATGGTGGACGCGAATATCCCGGATGTTACCCACCGAGATGTGCACGAGCAGGTTTTGGGGAAGTTTAGGTTGGATTTGACCGACGAGGATGCGATCAAACACTTTGACGCTCTTCTCAATGATGTGTCACCCTTCGCTGCTGTCTTGGATAGGATGCACGATTGGGCACAGTACTGGAGGAGCTAGATTCATCCCCTCATCGTCATCCTGTACCCGCCGTTTCGCCATCGTGTACTTTACAATGTAGATTCAGTAGTCATTCCTACACAAGACTCGAGTTCTATGACATTCGAGTTCTACACGCTTCAAATCAAATACACTCAACAAGAAAATTACAAGGAGAAATTTCGCACAAGGCGCTGATCGATTCTAAGGGTGTGTGCTGAGCCCGCCCCTCGTCCACCACGAACTTCATGCATGATATACGACGGCCGGGGCCCTGCAACCCAAAGGAATCGATTCACCCGCTCGATCCCTGAACCGGTAAGACTAGCCCACTGATGGCTTGATATGCCTCGGTGAGCGGACCAATATGCACACCCAAACAACCATTGAGGCCACAAGTGTGGGGAAAGGTCGGATACTCGGATGGACTCATGCGGTGCCGAGCGGCCATCTCTCTAGAGCATATGTTGATAGCCAAGCATAGGGAGAACTGACGAAAACATCCGTTGTTAGGTTTTCCTACGCCAAGTAACACGGTTATCTTGGCTTACCCCAGTGTACACGTGCACCTTCTGGAGGTTGTTCCCGTTCTGTAAGTCCTTCACCGCAGCTACGACTTGTTCGATAGCGGTGCGGCGGCGGTCCTGTGCCTCCATAGTCTGGCGGAACGCCGGGTTCTGCGAGAGGTGGTGATAGATTTCGGCTAGCCCCACCAAGGCTATGATGTTGGAGCCCTGGATGGAGATACACCCTCCGAGATCTTGGAGCCCGATATAGCGCGAGAGCATTTCGTTGATTCGCTCAAGATGTAATGAAAGAGTCCGGACGAAGTTTTCGGCTGATTTGGACCATTCAGATGCGGATATGGCTGTGGTTGGGGCGTCAAAGCTGATTGGAAGAGGGGAATTGTGAATGCTTGCGATGCAGCTGGTACGTACCTTGTTTGTTCTCAGGCTCGACCAAGGACCGAGCTGTAAATGCGAGTAACATGGTCGTTGCTCCAATGGTCAATGGGTTGGGTACGTTCGTAGATTTATTTGCTTCCTAAGCACGGTCCGGGATAAGCAGTTATAAAGAAAGAAAAAGAGTAAACGAACCCAAAATCCGACGCTGAAAAAGTCGTCGAGAGACGTCAAGGGTCCGTTTGGTGCTCCATTGAGAACTTCGAGGACTCCCTGCGCAACGGGAGCCTGCGAGCTGAAGAGTAAGTAAACGGTGAAGTGGGATGTGGGTCAGGACGATACGAACGGGAAGATCATTCATGACGTCTGCGTGCACGGTCTTGATCTTCTTCTCCAACACGTGGATCCGGAGAAGCGAACGGCAATTCACAATGTGTGCAATCAAGGCAAAGCGTTCTTGTACCTCCTCTGAGGGTTCCAGAGGGGTCGAAGACTGGGATGCACTGTTGAGGGGTGGAATAAAGTCACCAGGGCTGCGTTCGATGATGCTTGCCGCATATTTGATGTATCGGGTAGCAGTGGTGACCTCAGAAGACACTAAAAAGTTCGCCCCCACAATTAGGTGAGCCTGAGCGCAATTGAACACGTCACGGTCGTCCATCTTCGACAGCGCATCGATCAACTCCCTGCCTAGTTCTGTTTCCAGACCGATCAGTGACCGGTCGCCGGAGATCAGACGGTAGGTCCGGCATCCGTAGAGTTGCGCGAAATCGATGTAGACAGGGTGAACGAACGTTCCTGAGCGGTCGCCGAGGATGATGGCCTGTTCCTTGGCGCAGTTCCCTAGCAGTCCAAGCTTGCAGTGGTGAGAAAAAGTTGCGATACGGCTGCAAGAACATTCAGTTGGGCAGGAATTTTGGGGTTGGAACCAAACTTACAATCTCAGGGTCGCTTTCTCTCGAGGCATAGCAGAGATATCGGAAGAAAATGGATCTTCGAAGTCGCTAACATCCAATGAGAGACCTTTGGACCTACTGTCGGAGGTGAGCGGAGGAGCTGAGTCGGGTAAACCCACACTCTGGTCGGGGGGAGATAGACGCATCGGTCCCGCGGTTTCGCCTAGGATGGAGATGGGGTTCGGGGACACCTCGTAAACGCATGCAGCCCCCATACGGGATTTGGCGCACCGAGAACATGCAGGCCGAGCTCCGTCGCAACGCTGCCGAAAACTGTCAGAGAGATGGACAAAATTCGAGGTTCCACAACGTTATACCTTCTTCTTCCTCCTGGAGTACGAAACGTCAGCAGTGCAACTACAGAGCAAATGGTTTGCTCACCTGCACTCGCTACAAGCTTCCCCTTTTGTGAGGGTCGGGATCGTTGGGAGTAATCCTCCTTCTGCCAGATGCTGCTGGGTTGGTCTTCCTAATTCACCGTCCCAAACCTAGGGAGCAATGAACAGCAGTTCGAGAGCGACTCTATAACGACACCTACGAGGTACCTGCGAACGCTGCCAGGGAAATGATCAGATCGGTCTCAAGCTTTCCTTGTGGTGTGAATGCTCACCCGTTCTTGCTACCGTTGTTAGAGGACATGGCACTGATCAGCGAAGACCCACTGGACCGTGAGCCCGCCTTAAGTATCACAGAATGTCTGTTGAATTCTTGATTATTGACCCAGAGGACAGCCACAGCTGCGACGAGTAATCCTCGACAAAAGCTAGAA
>Ga0307517_10002482_pt1 | contig 29517 bp, 17 predicted proteins | sample 23_EM_MG_FD_194515 | JGI IMG/M metagenome (GOLD analysis project Ga0307517, IMG submission 194515) | Populus trichocarpa ectomycorrhiza microbial communities from riparian zone in the Pacific Northwest, United States - 23_EM | ecosystem: Host-associated > Plants > Roots > Unclassified | place... | reverse complement strand
GAATCCATTAAAACCAGGAAGAAGAAGAAAAAACACTAACTTTAAAAACACCGAATGAAAAGAAAACCAAAGAGCAATGAAATAAGCAGGTAATTTCGATCACCAGTAACTGAATGAACAACCCATGTGCACCGAAAAAACACACAACATTAAAAAGAGCAGCTGAAAAGAAAGAGAAAGAGCAATGAAATAACCTGAAAATTCTGATCACCAGGAGTCAAACAAAAAGCTACTGGAAATTGATTGTTCTTTTGAATGCAATGGAAGAAGTAAACCCTTCAAAGCAATTGGAAAGAAGCCAAACATCATGTGAGTTACAATAAAATAAGATTAAGAAGCCACAAAAACCAGAATAATTAAAAGAAAAAGAATGAACGCACACCAATTAGAGAAATTGCTGGAAACAAAACCGGAGCTGAAGGCAACGAAGAATGCAAGAAAAAGAAAAGACTGTGGAAAATTGTCAAAGTATTTAAAGCACCATCATGATCTCGCCTGTACAAGTAAATTCTTTCCCACGAAGAAAAGACTGAATTGCAAAAAGCAAAGAAAAATTAGTGTAAATTTTCAAAGCATTTAATATATAAACATGATGATATCACTTTTGCAAGTTAAATATTTTCCAAGCTACAGTGCTTTTAATAATATAATAATAACCAATAAAGACACAAAATCATCTGAAAGAAAGGAAGAGTGCAAGAAAAAAGAAAAGACTGGTAAATTGTTAAAGCATTTAAAGCACCATCATGATCTCGCCTGTGCATTTCCCACTGCAGATAAGAAGAAAAGACTCAACGGAAAAAAAACAAAGACAAAACAGTGTACATTTGCAAAGCATTTAATACATTAATATGATGTTGTTATTTTTGTAAGTCAAATCAGCTAGCTACAACTCTTTTTAGTCAAATCAGCTAGCTACAGTTCTCATAATATAATATTAACTAACACAGAAAATCATTCTATGAGGAAAACACAGCGCTTACAAAAAAAATTATTTTGTGGGGAAAGCACAGTGATTTCCCCACGCATTTTAAAGTTCTTTTAAATATTGTAACAAAATTTAAACCTCAAATATCCAGTAGCCTATTTTGAACCACGAGGCTGTGTGTGTCATAAATTGACACCACAGGGACCTCAGTGTTACTAAACCAATTACTTGAACAAGGGCAATCTGACCAAAATGTAAAAGAGTATTGGGAGTGATTTTAGCAGTCCAAAATCTAAATCCCCAACGAGGCTCCGCGCTCCCTCTCCAAAAACATACCAGGTGAGTGGAAATAGCAATTTCGCTGAAGTGTTTGTAAAGGGTTTAGAAGAGGGTTTATTGTTGAAAAAACACAGACCACTATCATGGCGATGAAGAATTCACTGTGCAGATGCAGAGTACTTGCAAAAATCGCTACCTCACAACCAACTACAAGGCGAATCTCTCCTCCACTAATTCTCCTGCTTCAACAATCATCTTGTTACTCCACCAACGAAAAGGAGCACAACCCACCAACAACTACACTAAAAAAAACACCACCTTTATACAAGAAATCACCGTCTTCTACAGATTTTCCAAGGCCCAAAGAAATCCCATTTCAAGCAAAGGTTGCTAATTCCATTAACTTAATTGGGTATATCGATATGCCTATTCAAACCCAAGTTTCATCTCCTGATGAAAAGTTTCGGGCTGCCACTGTTATTACCCAGGAACCTTCTTATCATTCTCCTGCTCTTCGGTACTCTCTTTTACTACTACTTTTTTTCTTACACTTCTCTCTTCTTTTCTCTTCCTGAGTTTGTCTGTTATTTTTGTCTCTGTTGCTTATGTAGAAAAAAGATTTTGGATGGATTTGCATTTTTAGTAAAAGCTGCTGTAAAGTTTGTTACTTTCACACTGATTGAGTTGCTTTGTTCTGTTACTGATGCTATCTATGTTTCACTTTTGGTTGGTTGATTTGTTTGTCTCTTACAATATTAGGATTCCAATAATATTTGAAGGTGATTTGGCCCATATTGCTGCTTCACACTTGAAGAAAGGAGATTTTGTCTACATAGATGGGCAGTTAAGTACTGACCCCCCTCCTTTCCCTGAGATGCAGGATCAAACCCAAGTTCAGGTAAGCATCATTAACTATGGACCTAAAAATGCAAACATGCGTCACTTGCACTGTGCTTTGGGGTTAATTATGTCTAGCATTGGATTCTTATAAGTATTGTGTTAATTTTATACTGTGGAATGAATAACATCAGGAGGTTGGTCTATTAGATTCTTTTCTTTTCTGTTTTTTTTTATAGAGTGGTCTATTAGATTCTGGACTTTTGGTAACCATAACATTTTAAGAATTTTAGGCTTTGCATAACTTAGATTAGAAGAGAGTTTTCCTTCATGCCCTGAAAGAAACTCAGGCTTAAACATTCTTGAAATATGCCCCTGCCTTAGCTCACTTCTGTTTGCATTGGTCAGTAACTAGGTGGAATATGAGGTTCATTGCTTCTTGTTCAACAGGATCTCAAAGTCAAAACAGAATGAATAATGGTCAATGCCAATATTGCAATGAGTATTGATCTGGATATAATAAAGAAATTGAATTTTTTAAACATATGCGAAGGTGATACCAAAGATGATGCCTCCTTGCGTCATATGCTGGAATTTCTTAGCATGCCTATCTGATGTAGGATTGGGATAGCCCGGAGACCAACAAAAGATGCAATAGATGCTCTTTTACAAACCTGATGGGTGTTGTGCTATTGTACATGTGAAAAGCTTATAATGCTAGATGTGTTCGTTCTTGCTAGGTTTTGGTGAACAGTATCAACTTTATTGAGGGGTCTTTCCAAGTGAAGAAAAGTATACTCGAGCAGCAACTAGAAGTGCCCTTAGATGATGATGGTAAATCCTTGTAAGATATTTTTATTAACTTTTTTGGTGATGCTGATTGCTAAACTATGGCTTACTTATCTTTCAGCCAGCATGAAGAGAAAAGGTGAATCTGGATCGAATTCCTGGACAGACCTTCTTGAAAATCCAAATCAGTGGTGGGATTATCGTAGTAGTAAGCGCAGTGGATTGGTAATGATTCACCCTCTAGGCAAGTTCTTATTTAGCTGTTGATATTTATGGATCCGTTACCTGCTTGCTTCTTGTTTTGCACAGGTAAAACCAAAGCACCCAGATTTTAAACACAAGAATAACAACCAGTCCGTCTGGCTTACTGGGGCACCAAGTTGGATTTTTTCAGGACTTGAGAAGGTGAAATTTGATGTTAAGACTGCCCTACCAACACAAACAAAGCAGCAAAAAGGTACAAACAACTTAGCTACTATCCTTAAACTACCTTCACCTGGCCTCCCTATGCTGCATCCTTTAAAATTGGCATATCTAGCAATGTGGATGCTTGTTATTTTTTTATGTCAATATGTGCTTAGAGAACAATTCTCATGGGAGCCATCAGATGCTTCTGTCCCATGTGGCAAATGGCACCATGCTGGTATAAACATACAATATCTACACCGATAAAGACACCGGACTTGAGACATTGTTTATGCATTCGTATGATCATAAATGATGGAGGGTAGCCTAAATGATTGAGAGAGGTAGTCCAAACCATTGAGAGATTGAGCTTTAGCTTATGTTTTGGTTTAATTTATTTGAACTTTTAGTTGAGGTTTATTAATTAGGTTTTATTTGTTGGACTTGATTTAATTATTATTGGGTATTTTATTTAGAGGGCTATAAGCCCAATTGCTTGTTCTAGTTAGGGTTTTAATATTTATATCCTACTTTTCTAAATGTTAGACAATTGTTTATGAATTGAATAAAAATTGCAAAGTTGCAGACTTTTCTAGCCCCTATTTTTTCTTTTCTTTGGCTTCTTCTTCTCTCTCTCTTTTTTTCATCTTTGGTTTTAAATCCCTTTTGTCCCGCAAAATCTGGTATCATAGCTTGGTTTTTTAATTGTTCTTACAATTAAACAATCTATGGACTTGTTCAAATTCCTAACATTTAACTTGGTTCATAAACCCTAGACCATGTAGGATGCTTTCATCAACAGTGAAAAGAAAAAATCAGTAGTACATTACAAAAAAAATAGTGTTTATGTTTTCATTTTTCCCATTTACAATCAAAATCTGAAAAAAAAATTGCAATCAGCCAAACACACCCTTAGATTTATTTTGCCCCTAAAGCATAGCCACCACACATTCATTCCCCCACCTCACAGCTGCAAACCGACCACTCCACCAGAAGATTGGCCTCCATTGCAGATTGGCTGACCCACAGACTAGGTATCCTTGTCGCCAATTGCAGATCAGCCGCTGCCTTGCCTAACTAGTTACTGAGAAGACCATTACTACCTTGCACAACCGCCAGCAACAATCAGGGCACAAACTGGTCGATCTTTTGCCCACGAACCATAGCAGCCCCTCCCTTAGCTACAACAGCTCTAGCATAGCAATTCAACCATCCCCATTAGCAAATTGTAATTTTCCTTGGCAACTCCCGGCCAAAACCATAAACTAATCTGCTCGACACCACCACCAGATCTAGCACAGCAAATCAATGGCGCCGAAGATGCCACAACATCACACCAGCAGTAGGGAAGCAATCCTTTTCTTTTTATTTGCACCGGGTTCAGTCAAGGAGACAACAAATCATTCCAACCATGTCTCACTTTCCATATTAGTCATGACAACTCCTTCACAGCAGCTGTTTGTTCCTCAACAGCCACACCTTATCATGGGATTAGCATTTTTCTTTTCTTTAGTTGTAACAACACCACCAATTCAAGGGATTAGCATTTTTCTCTTTGTTTAGTTTAGTTTTTGTTTTATAGTGATTAAAAAATAATCATCATGCACAATTACATCAACGAGGGATGCCATATCGACAATAGCTTGTGTAATTCAAGTGTTCTATCATCGTTATTCAACAATTTAATCGATAAATTACTTGACCTCTCGATTCACTGGATTTTACTTTTCCTGGTTTCGCACTTTCCATTTAAGGTTGTCATTAATATTACTTTTGTGTCTAGAAAATTCAAAAAAATTAAAAAAAATCTCACATTTCATTTCTATATGTTATTTTTGCTTATCAATCTCTTTCATTTTTGATAATCTAGCATCTAGTCTTTGTTGTTATTTGTGAGTTCTTGCTTGGTATTGTGTTTGATTAATCATTTACATTTAAGGGTCTAACATTGCTTGCTTAAAATTTTTCTAGTTTTTTATGTTCTTGATTAATCTTCACATTAAAAAAAGAAAGAAATCAACTTTATTTTTGCATTGCGATTTCACTTGCAAGAACCATTTGTAATCTCAATTTCATTTCTAGATTAGTGTTGCATATATTCGTGTCTTGATCATCTAGTGTCTAAGCTTAAGTCTACAATTACCGTAGATCCAACTCTTGGTGATACTCTTGGGGCCATTTGAGGGGAACTGCAAACCTAGATGATCAACATGTTTAAAAGAATTGAACCCTAAGAGCGTTTTCAAATAAGGCACTCAAAGACCAATAAATATTATAGGAATAATCATTATAGGCAAGTTCACCCTGAATGCAACTAATATGACTATCATTTATGTTACTCTAATCATGATGACCTTGATGAGCGAGTCATGAGTCATGACAAAATAGAAGCCGTCATTTTTTATGGTCCTCATGACCCTTGAATCTTTGATATGTAGATTCGTGACGTTGATCAATTCTTTGAGTGGCATAACTTGTCTGATAAGAGAAGAGTTTGATTGCTAAGATGATGTTCATCGATGAAGCCCGACTTTATTGGGGAGATGTTGACGATTGTTTAGAGAGGAGAGTTAAACCTCCCATAACTGATTTAACCAAAATGAAACAAAAACTACAAGAGAAATACATACCTTGGTCTTATAGGAATAAACTCTTGGACCAATGGAACAATCTTAGACAAGGGAATAAGTCTGTCAATGAATATATAACACAATTTATTGATTACATGATGAGATTTGTCATAAGAAAAAATAAAGCCATGACTTTACGTAGGTTTGAATGATGATTTTAGAAAAGAAGTCATGCTCATAGGTGCTTTCACTCTTGACCAAGCCTATAATGTAGTGCAAGATTATGAGTTACTTATAAAAAGTTGATGGACAAAACATCAAGACCCTCTTAGGACTCTTTTTAGGTCTCAATTTAGAAATAATGATTTTTCATTAGATGTTTCCCCCCGTAGGTTTAATCTTAGTAGTGCCCATATTTATAAAGAAGAAGAGGGTAAATGAGTTATCAATGAAATGTCTAGGATAAATTCAAAGGTTCAGTGTGCTAAATGTTAAGGTTTCGGTTATATCTTCGTTAACTGTACCTCTAAACCCTTAGTCATCCAAGAACATAAAGATATAGGTGAAAGTGAAGACTATTATATTCAAGTGTATGAACCTAATCCTGAGGATTTTAATGACCTCAATGAAGAAGATATGCAAGAAGAGGGACTTAACATTATAAGTCCAAATGAGTTTGAAATGAAGTTAATAAAGAATATAATAATTCTGTTTTAGTGGTAATGGAAGAAGTTTTAGAAAACTCTTTAGTGGAATTGCTCGGAAAGATAAATATAGTCTTAGAAGAGTTTCATCATTTTAGTTCTCTTAAACTACTTGATTCTCTATCTACTATGCTTGATGTTCAGCACGTCAAAGAGAGCAACATGCTCCTCACCCCCTCATGATTGACGTCCAACACGTCATAGGTTTAGAACAACATGTTGAGCTCCTTAATCTCTTACCCTTGACACGTGAAGAGAAAGATGAAGATAATCTTAATATACTAGGTTATGTCCAATCTATATCTACTAAGGCTTCAAATATTGTTTGTACTCCACATCCTCGATCATATAGTGTCCATAGTTACGAATCTAGGAAGCTTGTAAATCTTCTTCTTATGTCCAACTCAACCGAGTTTTTTGCATGTTGAGATCATAAAATATATTCAAGTAATGAACAATACAAATTTAGAGCTAATTTACATAAGTATAATGATGCAGTTAATCTTGGAGAATATTTCATGATATAGATTAGACCTGAATGATGTCTTTTGGAAATCAGTCATAAATTGCAAGTGAGTAGTGTTAGACCATTCAAAGTGTTGCAAAATGATTGAATCAAATAATTATATCATTAAATTGTTACTAAACTTTGATATTAGCTCTACTTTTGACCTGAAGAACCTTGTTATATATAAAATATGACAATCTATCCATGATGATTCTTTTAAAACCTCTACCCCATTATATTTATCTTTAACATAAAATGAACATATTAATACTACTTTGGATGCACAAGTTGTTTTTACCAGGGATGTGAACTTCAGCGAATCCCAATATATAATCTCGACGACTAGATTCAGACTATACTTGGATTATCAGAGAGACATCACAACAACTTGGTCATGATCTTTGAGAGCATTATTGGAACTGTCTTGAACTACACTTGATGAGGTCAAGTCTCTCTAATCCTAGGAGAGTTGGTGGGGACACCGGACTTGAGACTTTGTTTACGCTTACGTATAATTATAAATGATGGAGGATAGCTCAAACCATTGAAAGATTAGATTTTAGCTTATATTTTGATTTAATTTATTTGAACTTTTAGTTGAGATTTATTAATTAAGCTTTATTTGTTGGGTTTGATTTAATTATTGTTGGGTATTTTATTTAGTGGGTTATAAACCCAATTGCTTGTTCTAGTTAGAGTTTTAGTGTTTATATTCTATTTTTCTAAATGTTAGACAACTATTTATGAATTGAATAAAAATTACAAAACTGCAGACTTTTTTTTTTTTTTTCTGGCTTCAAATCTTTCTTGTCCCGCATCACACACGTATATGAAGAAGGTTTAATGATTATTCATAGCAGATGAGTGTCGATGTGAAGAAGACATTTAATCTCTTTTCCAAATTGTGGACTTGGGCAACATGTCTTTGTAGTATTGAAGATACTTGGTGTTAAATACTGGTTGTTAAATGGAACACTGATGATGGGTTTGCTATTCTGGCTTTCTGTAACCAGAACCACCAGCAAAGCAGACAAACACGGCTAATAATGGTTTGAAGGAGGGCCACTTTCCTTCCTAAACTTTTCTATTACTTACCGTGTCAAGTTGGTCTGGATGAATTTATTTATTTTTTAACCAAAGAATGGGAATCTTTTTCCCATTTATATTTATTTTTCTACATAAAAGGAAATACTGAAGGGAATATGCAAGATATCTTCTTCTTCTTTAGCAATATCCCTGATAATTAAACGGTAAACAGATAAACAAGATAAAGGATCAGAGTTTCACTTCTCATTTGTGCTCCTGGCATTCCTATTTGTGAACTTCCCGTGTAATTGAGCAGCACCCCCATTTGCACGATTTCTATCTAATACTGTCTATCCAGCATATGTAAGAAAAAATAAAGGTAAAAAATTTGCTTTCTAGAAGAATTTGTCAGTGATTTTCGTTGATAATTAGGGAAAGGAAGACTCTATCCAATTATCATCCTTAATAATGTCAGCATCCCCATTCTACTTTGTTTTTCTCCAATTTCTAATTTATCAGCAAGACTTTAGGTTGCTCTGCTGGCTTTTTGGCTTTTATCTTGTTTTTTTCTCTTAATAATACTATCTTCATTGTGGCATATGATTTAGAGGAAGAATGCTGGAAGGACTTGGTGGAAAACCCTCATAAATGGTGGGACAACAGGGTTGACAAGGTAACGCTGCAAAACTTATTCATCTGATCTAATTATTCGTTTATAACTTCATGCCCCCTTGTTTGTTGTATTTAGAAAAACCCAAAATCTCCGGATTTCAAGCACAAAGAAACTGGTGAAGGATTGTGGCTTGACACATCACCAGCTTGGGTGCTCCCAAAGTTGCCGCCTACAAAAGGTGCAGAAAATGTTGCTGGCACTGAGGGATACAATGCTCTATTGAGCCAAGGAAGGACATAAGTCACTTTTATAAGCTGATCAGGTCTGCTGATGCAATTCCCAGTTCAGTGCAGCATTTCATTTGTTTCCCTTCTTTCAAAGGAATCTTTGCTCCGCTCACAAGTCACATTTCCGATGATATTTCACAGGAAATTGTCTTATATAGGTTGTCCAAGCTCTCCAATACCAGATATATGAAGAATCTGAAAATGAAAAGAAGCTTCTAGCTTGTAATGTGTTGGCTGCTATCTACTAGTGGATCATGCAATCATTCTTCCTGATCTTATGACTTGCAGATGCTGTATATCCTTGCTAAAACGGGTTTCATCAAAATGGCAAGTGGTAAGCTTGTAGCGATGCTTCCTTAGCTATAAACATAATTAGATAATGCACAAAGAACAGACAATCGAAATGACTTGATGATGTTTTGAGATTTGAGATCGAATTAAGTAGGAATTTTCAAGTTCGAAAAGGGACAGCCGATACTTGAGAGAACTTTTTGTTCAATAATGTGGTGAAAACGCTATATTTGAATCTAAATAGTTATTACTAATTTATATGCTTGTGTTATGTGTTATGCTACGTGTTATGCAATGGATGGAATTAAAAAAAGTTGAATGTAATAAAAAATATTTAAGTTTTAGAGAATTATTTAGTATTTTTATTTAGTATTTAACTAAGAGGATAAATATTAAAACTTTTTTATTCAATTTCTTGTTTAACTTAAATTTAAAATTAAATTGACTTGATCAGTTTAAAGACATCTTACTTGATTATTAAGTAAAAAAAAAATATCTGGATGAAATTGAAAAAAAATAAAATTGACATAAAAACCTCTTGATTCAACTTTTTATCTAGTCTAGGTTTAATAATAAATTATGTGAGAGTTGTCTTGTGACTTAATTGACTTGGTCGATTTAAAAATAATTTAGATGATAGATATAATAAGTTTGAGGATGAAATTGAGAAATAAAAAAGAAAAAATTAATAGAAAAAAACTCTCAACTCTTAGTTCAAGTTTAAAATTAAATCTCATGAAAATTAATTTAATATGATTCAATTAATTTGATTAATATAAAAAAAAAACCTAGATAACTGTTAAAATATATACATATATAGTAGAACTCTAATTTCCTAAGTCTTTTTAGTATAAATAATACCTACCCTTTTAACACCTGAATTTCTAATGGCATAACATAATTCTGATTGTTGTCAACTAAGAGCAAATAGGCTATTAAATTTTAAGCATTAACACACAATTTATTATGAATGATCAAAGGCATAACTTGTTTATAATGTCAGCATTAAAACAAAAGTTAAAAGACATCAAACATTCATTGTTTATATATTCATATTTCAAGGTGAATTTACACAATAAATTAATAATTTTATACTTTAAAAATAAAATCAAATAACCTAGTTTAAGGTGATCAATTTGTTATTATCAAATTCATCGGAAACATATTTGTTATCTTATATTTTCATGGCATAGTAAAAATATTAAATAGCCCTTAAAAAGCAAAATTTATTTAATTTGCCTAAGAGGTTTTTACATAATTTTATTTTAATTTGAAAATTAAAATAACTAGATTTCTTTTAAAATCATATTTTTTAGGCTTGCATCTAGAGGGTTTTTTGTCATTTTATTCTGCTTTGTTTTTTTAATTAGCAAGTAGACCAAGGGGAGATTAAGTATTTTAAAAAATATAAAATATTATTAAAAATAAAAAGTTGTTAGTGCATGCAAGTTATGTTCTAGCATGTAGAAGATGCCTGTGGGTTTCAAGCGGAGTGTGCAGCGCCTCCTCGTAGCCAAAAAGGCCAACCACCATGTTATCTGAAGTGTCGCATCCTCTAGGGCGGTATGTATACTATGATTTGTGGTGTTTGAAATTTTTTTATCCACCTCTTTTTCTCTCTCCTATACTCGGAAATTGTGTTGACCCAACCATAATTAAAAGTTGTCCTCTAATTTTGTTATTTCAATTGTAGTCCTCATTCTTTTAATTACTCTTTATTTGTTTTGAATCCTTTTTTTTGTTTGATTTTTTTTTTCAACTCTTAGCATTAGATCCTATTTTATTTTTATATCAAATTTGATCGTCATTCTTTTAATTGCTACTTCTTTTTTATATTATTTTCTTAATTATTTGTTTTTAATTTTATCCCTCATCATTTAATTTCATTTAATTTTCATGTTAGATTTGGTCCTTATTGTTTTGATTGCTTTTTTTTTTTGAAATTGGATTTTTTTTTTAATTTCATCATTTAATATTTTGTTTTTAATTTCATCATTCGATAATATGTTTATTGAAGATAAAACTTCTTTATTCTTTTTTCTTATTTTTTTCTACGAGGATAACTTAACCTTATGACTCGAGTCGTGAATTTTCCAGACCAACTCAGATTGACTCGGGACTTTTACATCATTTTATTTCATTTTAGTTTTATGTCAAATTTATCCTCATTTTTTTAATTGATTTTTTATCCTCTTTTGAAATTGATTTTAATTTTTTAATTTCATCGTTTAACATCAGATTTTGAGAATTGATTTTCATAATATGCGATATCCAAGTTTCATTACCTAGATCATGAGTATGAAATATTAACCCGGATTAACAACATATTTTTTTACATTGATTTTTTTTTTATTTCAACCTTCAACATTGAGTTTATTAATTATTTAAATTTTGTTTTTCTTTTTTAATTGCTTTTTTGGTCCTTATTTTTTTAATTGCCTTTTTTTTATTCTTTTTTTAAATTGATTTTTTTAATTTTATCATTTAACATTTGATTGTTGATAATCGGGCTTCATAATTTTTTGGATGCGATGATTCTGATATCATGACCCATGTCATGGGAATGAAATTGAGATGCTTCTTTTTTATTTTTTTTTATCGATTTGCTTTCTATAAGGATGACCCGACCTCACGATCCAAGTCATGAGTTTGTCATGCTAACTTGGATTTGCTTGAGGTTTTTTAATTTTTTTTTTGTATTTTTTAATTTTATACTTTAACATTGAGTTATTTGAGAATTCATCTATATATTATTTTTTTTTGCCTTTTGGAAACCATTTTTTTTCTACAGGTCATTGTTATCACATTTTCTCTTTACATTCCATACATTTACTATCGTTTTTTTATTATATAATTAAATTAAATCATCGTATTGGACTCATTAGAGTCTATAACTTCGGTTCAAGAATTTGTTTTTGCTTTAAAACATACAACCAATGCTTGAATATTGTTTTTTAAGTTATAGAAAAAACTAACCTTACCGTGATAAAGCTCGGGTCACATATAAGTAACGAGAATTGTTTTTAAAAAATTGTTTCTTATCAAAGAAGAAAAGAAGAATGAGAATTAACAATTTTGCGAAAATAATGGACGAATATTATCAAATACATCGAGGGTTTTATGCAGTTTTTGTTATTATACGAGCTAAGCACATAGGTTTCATTCAGTTCTACCACAAAATTTTAGGGCAGCCAAAGTTAAACCATTGTAAAGAAAAAAAAAATCTCGTATCCAATGTTGTCAAAATCACGAGTTGAGTCGTAAAATCGTACGATTTTACGAGTCAAGTTATATATAACGTGTAACATCGGGTTAGCAAACTCGGTCAGACTCGATCAACTCATTAAACTCGGATCGAGTTTACGAGTTTGACAAAAGTTACAAAATTTATTGCCTTTCGGTTCGAGTCCCGACTTTGCCATTTAAGTTTTGCTTACTCCCTAGCCTCCCCTTCCCCTTTGCCTTTTGCCCAAATCTCACATCTCAACCCTAGCATTGCTAGCACCAGCAACGCTAATTGGGGTTTAGGATTTTATTTGGGACGTAGACGTGGTGGGTGAGAAAGGGGGAGGGAGAGGAAGAGGGGGGGGTGGTAAGGAGGTGATTGTTTTGGTTTTGAGGAGGGAAGTGGAAGTGGAAGGGAAGGAAATGGAAGGAGAAAAAGAGAGTTTTGTGGTATTCGAAGAGAAAAGAAATCTGTTGAGGGGGATTTGAGAGAAGAAGAATTTCAGGGTGGTGGAAATGGAAGCCATGGGAGGAGGAGTAAAGTAAAGAAATGCAAGAGAGGAGGAGAATGAGGGTGTGGTTTTTAAAGGAGGCCGACGCAATTAAAGTGATAAGAAGGATTTTGTGTGGTCCACAATTGAGATGAATATTTTACTCTTATATAGTTTAATTAAATTGCTTTGATTTTAATCTACTCTTATGTAGTTTAATATTTCAAAAACAAATTAATATGCTTTTGCAACTTGCGAAGTTCAAGCAACAAATTGGGCTACAATGAGTGCCAACAAGGATTTTTATTATCTTTTATGTTTATTATTCTTATAATTTCAATACCAAGGAAGGATTTTATTGATGTTCTTGAAATATCGCATGCACATAGCTTGTACATTGATAAAAACTAAAATGAACAAAAAAATTGTTTTTAAAATGATGACTAATCTTGTGGAGACATTTTTTTTTTTGTAATTTCAATCAATACATTTAGGATTCGGCTAATGAATGACCCTTAAAACACTTATTAAAAATAATTTAATATTTTTAATCAATCAATTATTTGAATTATGTATTTTAAAATGTTTGAACATTTATATTGTTTATTTCACTTTTATTTTAATTGTGTTATATTATTATTTACTACTTGATTGGAATTGTCAATATATAACTAGTTAAAATATTTTATTTATAATTTTATAATTCAAGTTTATATTGTAGATTTCGTATCATGTTAAAAAAATATTTTTAATAACTTGTTGCTCTGGGTTGGAAATCAAACAAAAAATTTTCATACCACATATTTGGGATAAACCTTGCAGATACAAGAACTTAGCCCATAGTAGTCAAGCCACCCGAAAAAATTAGCCCATAATTGTTAGCCACCCGAAAAACTTAGCCCATGAATTAAGAAACGTAAAATCCACTACCACTAGGGTTTATCACCGGGGCTTCTTCTTCTCCTTGTTTGAGAAGCGAAGCAAGCAGCATTTTTCTGTCTTCTCATCTCTAAATTTCTACAACCAGCTCACTCCATCTTCCATCAATGGGGAAGAAAAGAGAGAGGCACCAAAACCCAGAACCTTTCCTCCCAGAGGATACAGACTCTATTGCCTCCTCCACTAAAACACGATCCAAAGTATCAAAACACCACCAGAAACAGCAAAAAGTAGTCCTCGCTTTATTTTTTATGCCTTTTCTTTCTTCTTTTTAGGTTCTGTTTCTCTCTCTCTGTCCCTCTAATTTTGTAATGGTTTTGTACTAGATGATATCCTCGGGGATGAGCTCGAAAATCTTGAAGCAAGCGTTGATTCAGCAGAAGGAGATTCAAGCCGAGGAGAGAAACCCTAATTTTAATGCTCTGGAGGAAGAATTGCCTGAGCCTGAAGGAGAGGAATGTGCCGAGGATCAAATTGATGATTTTAGTGGCTTCTCCGAGACTCAAAGCCAGTTTAACGATTATCCTGTCAGTATTTCCATTTGTTATCTTAAACTTATTTTTTGAGCTGTTTTTTTGTCAATTTTGTTGTATTGGATTTATTTTTATTTTTAAACTTGTTTTGTAAAAGGAGAGAAACTGGATGGTTTGGCAGGAGGAGATTGATGAGAATGATGAGAAATTGCTGGAGGCATTCTTGTCAAAGGATGCTGGTCCACAGCGAACACTTGCCGACCTTATTATTGAGAAATTAAAAAAGACTGATGCAAATGTTTCCTCAGGTCATACTCTTACTTGAAATCAGTTTTTTTTATTTTTATAAACCCCTTATTTATATCTTTAACTTGTGCATTTAATATTGTGTTTACTTTGTTGTACTTGTTTGAATCTGTACAGTTCAGTGTTTATGCTGAATATCTTTGTTTGATTGCAGAGTTACAGCCTATACCTAAGTTGGACCAGTCTCTGATAGATTTGTACAAGGGGTAAAATAGCTACCCTCTTTTTGGACATTTTCTTTCCATTTTCTCTTAGTAAAATATTTTTCGGAACAGATTTGTGAAGGAAAGCGTTTTGAATATGATGCACACATTTTGATATGATTATGTGTAGAGTTGGCGAGTATCTTAGTAAATACACAGCTGGAAAGATACCTAAGGCATTTAAGCACATCCCTTCTATGCAACTTTGGGAGGATATCTTGTACCTGACTGAACCTCAGAAATGGTCACCAAATGCAATGTATCAAGCCACTAGAATCTTCTCTTCTAATTTGGGTGCAAAGAAGGCAGAGCGTTTCTATAGGCTTGTCTTACTTCCTAGGGTTAGAGATGATATCAGGACGAATAAGAGGCTGCATTTCAGTCTGTATCAAGCTTTGAAAAAGTCTCTGTATAAACCTGCTGCATTCAACAAGGGAATATTGCTTCCGTTGTGTAAGGTATATACTAGCATGAAAATCTTCTGCATGTTGTTTATTCTATAGAATTTGATAACTGGCTGATTTGCTAATCCGTAACGTTCCAGTCTCTTAATCAGTAGCTGATTTGCTAATCTGTAATGTTCCAGTCTCTTACTACTGCCTCTTCACCCAGTCATAATAAGTTGTTAATGCTGGTCTTCTTAGATTGACTGATGCATTAGTTTGCTGCTATCCTCTTTCTCTCTCATACCTCCCTGTTTTTGTTTACATCCTAACTGCTACTTTGTAACTTACATGTTACAATGCAGGACAAGGTGGGAGGATCAATTAGGGTTTAAACAAATTGAATTTTTATGGTTTTTTTTTAGTGGAGAATTGAAATTACAGTAGGCAATCCAATTTGTAACTGCTAAAGAAAAGAGGCTCACAGGAGCAAACTCAAAACCTGAATAAAGACCTCATAGGATAGACAAAACTAAACTCCCCGCCAATAAATTTATTGGCCTCCAATTGATAGGATGCCTGGTTCTGATAATTTTTTATTTAATGAACCACTAATTGTGCTTTAATATAAACCCCTTTTTTCTTACTTGATATGCAGTCAGAGACATGCACTCTTAGGGAAGCTGTTATTTTTGGAAGTATCATTCAAAAGGTCTCCATTCCTATGCTTCATTCATGGTATGCTTACTTTTGCAGAGGATAATCATGTATGTTTCAATGCATGTCTTGATTAGTAATCCAAAGGATTCTGCCTGTGTAATTATAACATCATCTTGTTACCTGTTAAGAAGGCATGATTAACCCCATTTTGAGTTGATCTATGATTGGATAGCCCTTCTGAATACCCCTCAAACCTAGTGGATGCAACTCTACTATCCACATTCCATATTCCAAAGTTCTTGAATCTTGCATTTCGCGACCCACTGTATATTGACTTTACTCATTTACCTATTACAATCTCTTCATTGTTTAGTTTGAATTTCATGTTGAGAAAGATAAGAATTTCATGATTAACATATGCGTTATGCATTTTATCACGTTACCCCAATGCTTTTAATCATTTCAAACCATTCCTCTTTATTTCCCCCCTCATTTTGAGACACACTAGTGCTAATTTCAACAGCCAGCAAACGAGGATAAGATGCTTCTGTAGCAGCTGGAACTTTGCACCTTCTATTTTTCCAAGTTTCATGATTTACCTATGGATTTTATGAATTACACCAATGCTTTTAAACATTCAAACCATTCTGCTTTATTTCCCCCCTCATTTTGAGATATACAAGCGATAATTTAAACATTCAGCACATGAGGATGAGATGCTTCTGTAGCAGCTGGAATGTTGTGTTGCACCTTTTATTTTTCCAAGTTTCAAATACTCGGGGAGGAGTCCAACTCAAACATTTCAATGGAATTGCAGTGTTGCAGTGTTGAAGCTTGCGGAGATGGAATATTGTGGCACAACAAGGTATATAAATGTTTAACACGTATTGAAAATAAAAAAGGAACGTGTAACAGTTAGCAGATTTACTTGTTTATCCATGCTATTTATGTATGTGGTTTGCCTGTGTACTTCAACAGTCCATGGTCCTAATTATGCGTGAAAGCTTTGTACAAAGTTTTCTATGTTTCATGTGAAACACATTGTGATGAATGATCGTTCTCCTTGCTTTCAAAGAGATTCTAATACTCTACTAGGAATTATCACACAAAGAGGCAATGAGCTGGAATTTTATATAAATATGGTCTCATAAGTCATGCCTGACAAGGATGCAAGCCTACCCCTGATTTAGGAAAATGAGTCATGACTTAGGTAGCGGGGCCCTGGCAATATGTATCTTGGGTTTCTTGATGTGATGGTTGTTCCAAATATTATTGATGCTTGCAAATAAACTTCATAATAAAATACCGAGAAGAAAACTTGTAAGTATGGAGAAGGTAAGTAATGAAACAATTGGTGATATTAAGAAGTGTTTTACTGTTCTGAAACAACTGTTGATGCCTGAACCTGTGTAGTGTGGTTCCATACTTTAACCCGGGAAGGAATAGGCAATAGAAAATTCAAGAGAATGGACTTTTTTTAAAAAATCTTTTCCATTTTGAATCTGGTGCTTTTTTAGTTGCCAAATGATCTGAATACTACTTGACAATGTTACTTTGGCAAACCATCGCAGTTATTTTATCAAACTTCTATTGGACAAGAAATATGCCTTGCCATTTCGCGTACTTGACGCAGTTGTTGCTCATTTCATGAGATTTCTCGAGGATACAAGAATAATGCCTGTAATTTGGCACCAATCGCTTCTTTCATTTGTGCAAAGGTTGGTATTTTTTTCCATGTTCCTTTTAATTGCCTCTTCTCTTTTTAGTTGTCTGAATTCTATCTGGTATGTATTGACTTTAAATGCTTAATATTGAATGGGAGCTTAAGGGTGTTTCTTGCTTGATTTAGCCACATCACATCTATCTTTTGCATTGTTTCAGATGCACTGTTTAATGTTATGTGTACATACTCTTCCTTTTCACTTTGTTTTATGATGCATACATGTAACCTGACTGATCAAGAAAGAGGAGCAGGGGTAATGGGAGATGATTCTCTTTTACTGTGTTTTTATACGTGTTTCATATATGCCCTCTATCTGATAGCTCATACGAAACACTTACTGTAGCAAAGTAATTAGTATGGATCTGTTTTGCTAATTCAACAGATGCAGGTCAACAAGGGAAATTACCAATAATTACTATTTTCAAATTATTTGTAATTGTATTTATTGTGTGCTTTTTTCATTTTAGGAAGTTTTCCACTTGAAAATAATTGCAACAATTAGGATTTTATTATAGTTACGGCATTTTATTGGTATTTTTTTTGAGTAGCGAATTTGTTTTCTTCTTTAGTCTGAGGCTCCTCTAGGTTTTTTCTGTGTCGACAAGCACGTATTGTTTGTAATTGAAAAGCCATTTTGATGGACGGGATCTATGAATGTTGCTACCTCGCATAATCAGGTGTCTCTCGGTGTTCTTCTCTCTAACAGTAATGTGGCTCTTCGATGTCTATATTATATTTTGTTTCTTCTTTGAGCAGCAATGGAACCTTTTTTCTAGCAGCAATAAAATTTTTTTGGAGGTGCCAATTGATGTAGAGAAGGAACATGAATTAAAGAAATAAAAAGAAAAAAAACCCTAGAGGTTGACTAGGGGTTCTTTGAATCACAAGGAAAGAAGAACAAACATTCTTCAGGTGAAACAATCAATTTCGAGGTCATGATAATTGATTTAATTATTTAAAACGCCATTCAATTACATAGAATGTGCTTCTATAGGCACATGAGAAATCTAGAAGATCCCTAAACTAATGAAGGAAACAAAATCAACAAAAACCATTCTTAGCAATAATGAAATCTTGGTTATTTGCAACTATTGTAATCAGAGAACTTCTTAACAATGATAGAACTACACAATTAACAAAATTACAAGTAATTTGAAAAAACCCTTCTTGCCATGCATCCTAACTGAAGATTAGGACTCTCATTTCACACCATGTGCATTCTGCCAACTGAAATTGTTGTGTTCGCATTAGTTTTTGTTAATTACTGTGCCTTGATGGGCAACATCAGAATAGGCAGTCTCAAGGTATATTTTATTGTTCTTCCCTTGTTTCTGAATTTCCATCTCCCCCTTTTGGAATACTTGCTGAGAACTTGAGATTTCCTTTTTCAGCCTAATTTCTCCTTTGAGCAGCACTGTATGACATGAGATGCTTTTTCCTAAACTCTCTTGCATTATTTATTAGTTTTTATGCTATTAAATCAAGTAGCTGCCTCAAAACACATTTGCCTTTTCACTCATACAATTTTTGTTGAAATCTCTCAGATACAAGAATGAACTGCAGAAGGAAGATAAAGATAATCTTAGAAGACTAGTTCTAAGGCAAAAGCATAAACTAGTGAGACCATCATCCATCAGATAGTTCTCTTATATGTTTACACACATAATATTGCAAAATGAGTCGATTTTATATTTTTCATTGAAATGTTTTAATCTCTGCGCCCATTTTGATTGCAGGTATCTCCAGAAATAATCAGAGAGCTAGACAACAGCCGCAATCGTGGGGAGAAGGATGATCCCATGTCAATAAATATCCTTTGCATGCAAAATTAACTTTATACTGCTTTTTTGGTTCCTTGCCTGTTCTATTTATTATGTTATGCCAGCAGGCGGTAACATTTTTTTTTAGATTTTCCTGCATATTAGCCTGTGAGTGTTTGTTTATGAGCTAATTATGAAGTAGGAAAATGAATTGAAAAAGCCATATTTTTGGAATAAGGATGACAATGAGATGGATCAGTGGTGTTTAAGGGCCTCTAATTTTGATTGTACTTCCTAGGTTTGCCATGGTCATGATATGTCCTTTGTGAATACTAAAGAGATTGGGTAGACTGAATTTGGTTTATTGATTAGAAGCTAAGAAGTATATTTTCACAAGTGGCATGCATTCATAATATTTTGTGATAAAAAAGGTTGCATGTCTTCATGTCTTCTGAGACTTGAGTAGGTTTCTGACAAATCGTATATTTTCTCTATTCTTGGATATTGATGATTTTAAGTCCTTGTGTTACATGCGTGTAATACAATGTTCTTACATGCATTTGGTTAAGTTGGTCATGTTTGTTTAGTTATTTGTATTGAAGGTTTATGAGAGTTTCGATTACAAATGAATGGTTTGCACCTCTTTATGGAGGTTTTGATTTGCTATAAATTATCATGGAGTTGGTTTAAAACGGAGAAATATGTTTTTTTCATAAAAACTGGAATTATAATGATAGGTACTGTTAGTGAAATTTTACATTTTATCTACCCTGGTCCTGCAATTATACACAGTTGGATAAATTTTTTATTCCTTGACTTCCTCGTTACCATCTCCTGTTTCTGTGATCAATAAAACAATTGAGGAAGACCGGTTTGATATTCCAGAAGTACCTATGGAGGAGGACTGAATGCTTAGCCTTGGTATGACAGTCATCCTCTGATTATTTTGTTGTTAGCTAATAATTTTTTAGTGTGCCTTTTCTTGCAGGGATGTAATCATTCAAGTTGCTTATAAGTTAATCTTCGCATAGCTGCCAGAGTCTGGTGCTGAAGCTCTTTCAGCTTCTCTTAAACTAATTGAATATTAGGTTCCCATTGCAGGTTACTGACTGGGAGCTTTGATGAGATTCAGGCTTGCATGTTTTTTGGGTGAATTCATATTATATATTAAATGCAGGTAAATAGATATTAATTGTCCGGTTTAATCTCAGATATAGGAAAATAGTTTTTAATTTTCCTTGTGTGTTGATTTTCCCTTTTGTATCCTTATTTTAGGAGCTATCTCCAGGTGTAAGGTTTATTTGCTTTCTGATTTTGTAGCAATGATATTTCTTAGTGCTCTTGCAACTTGTTCTTTTGTTCTGATTCATAAGCCAAGCATCAATTTTTTGTTTCGATTTGTTTTGCATCAAGCGTTTCTGCATTAACTCATAGACTCTGCTAACATCATAGATTAAGCTGACCTCTTACTGAATAGTTGTCTCAATTGTCAACATGTCAATGAGTTTTTGCTCGATGAACCATAGATTTGAGGTTAATTGGTTTTCATTTCCCTTTTGTTGCAAATTCTCTTCAAAGCATGGTGCAAATAATGAATGCCCAAGAAAATCTTTGATCAAATACACTGACCGTTGCACTTCATGTATCCCCTTATCAGTTGCTACACTAGGGCATGTCTCATGCAGTAGGTTATGTACAGCTCTGAGAAGGTGAATTACAATGTTGCCTGGAGCCATAGTTTTCTCAACTGAGTCGTCGCTGAAAAATGCTATAGTTTTCCCAGAACTCTTACCCTGTTTGGTAGTTGGTGCATGAGTTAGGCATGCAAGCATGTATGATCAATATACATTTGATGACTTGGAATTTACTGGGTTGAACCTCTGCTGAACGAATATAAACCCGGCAAGCGCATCTTGAATTGTTTCGTTGCAGCCTGCTAGACTGTTTTCTAGTTTTCGAAGGCACGGTGCTTGCACAAGTCCGAACTATTCAGTGTCTTGTTTTCTTCCAATTTTTGAGATGTCATTTCCCATCAAAATCAAGGCCCGTAACAAATTCCTTTGGGATTGTGCCAATGAAATGAATGATTTTATTCTGGCCTAGCCAATTGTGAAATTTACGCGAGAAGTTTCTGTAAATATATTGCAAGGGCTAGCATGAAATCAAATCACGTGAATCATAAACAATGATAATTAATGTTTGTCTCTATCAAATGGGTTTTACCCAAGAACGGGGAAAGTATGGAGATCAGCTATTATTGATCTCCAAGAGATGAGTATTCGTCATATCAGTGGGGTGTTTAAAATCAAGCTAACATTGCCATCATTAATTTCAGTGCACATCACAGAATCGTGTCGGCGCCGGCATGGCCACCATGGATGGCCCCTTGCTTATTTATTATGCGAGCGACTGGACTGTATTCAAGGTCAACTTTTCAATCATACATATTGCCGATCAGCCAATACACAAACATGACTTCGATTCTCTTTGGCTGCAAATCGCAATGTATAGCCTAATCTGACCAAGAAATAGCATTTTATGGCTGGCATTAGATACTCGGGTAACGTATTCGTCTGCCAGATATGCCATGTTACTATAATTGTTAGATGTCTTGGTCTGCGTTAAAGAGCGCTGAGATGTCACATACCTGCCATCTTCAGGCAGCATATCTGATTTGCTATCCTTATCCGCTGCTTATTTAAATCATAGTTTGGTACATGTTTATACTATAGATTAAGCCCGTGTGACAACCTAACATACCTATTTAAGGTACTCGAATCGCCACGTTGAAGCTCTATGATAAAAGCTTAGCATCATCATACAGCACGAAGTCACCGATATTTTTAAAGAAAGTTCTTGGTTGGATTTGCATATTGTTGCTTTCATGTGGGCAAGGCATGCCATGAAGTCACCGATATGTAAGGTGCATGAGGAAGATGACATGGACATGGGAGGTGACTGAATAGCCGGATGCCACGTTAATGTTTTCGCAGGAAAAAAAAAAAAAAACACAAACCGAAAAGTTCTCTCACAATATATACGCAAAAATATTCATGTCAGTATGTCACCATTGATGCAAAGGGACCAGCTGTTAGCCTCTTGACACGTATGGTTTCGGTCATCTTTTCTCTTGTTTTCTCCTGTGGATTTCTGAAGAATTTGGAGCTTTCAAAAATCTTCGGCGGAAAGCAGCTCATTATTGGCTTGTGGTCCAGTTGATTATCCAGCTCCAATCGGCATGCAGGATCTCTTCCTTTGTGTTGAGGACTATGAGTCTTCGGTGACCTTGTGGTCCTATGTGGAATAAGTAATTGTGGCCTTGTGGCCTGTGGGTGTAAGAAGTGGAGCTTTGATATCTATGTCTGTCAGCATCCATGTAAAGCTATTTGTCCACTCCCTATTACCTACTCAACACTTCACCTGATTAATACGTTTTTTTAGGGCCCTTGACCATTAATTTCTCATCGATCTGTTGTTATCAGCCTGGGTTTTAAACAATTCAAGATTCCTGATCGTCTGCTGTTTCCAAGTGAACATTATAAATGAGGTAACGTGGTTTATCTATCTATGGCTGTCAGCAGCTACAGTTTGAAACAAATTTGCTCTTGATCTTCGCTGGCTCGTGCTTTGAAGGTCAAGCAGTTTTTTAAGCCCATGCTAATCAAATCCAGCTACGTACTCACTTTTGACAGCTGAAACCCAGCGTGAGACCTTTCTTCATTTGTGGCTGGAATTTCTCTTCGTGAGTTTTGTCGTCGTTGCTTTATGGGTAAGAAAATTGACGCCTGTTATACAATTCGTCCTAGGCTGGCATTTGCATATTTCTTTCTTCATCTCTGGCAAAATTGTCTCGAACCACACGTATTTTGCTTATAGTTACCTATATATTTAGGTACACATTTGTTTATTAATTTTCCACATGAGCTTCCAATTCTAAGGTATTTCTTTGACATGGCAGCTTCAATTATGTGGCTGCAATAAATCCCACGAATGCAAGGGCTTTATAGGCTTTAAAGTTCACAAACATTTTCAATTCCAACCATGACCTAACCCTTTCTTTTTTTTGTACAGGACATGTTATTTTGATTGACGTTTTGTTCTGCTCAAGGGATTTTTTTATAAAAAAAAATATCATAAGAAATTAAATTTTTTGCAATATAATACTATTAATTTTTTTTTGATGAAATAATATATTTTTACTTTGTAGTGTTTCAGAATAGCGACATTTAAACATGTTGCATTTCTAAAATACGGTAACTTAATATGTAGTCTCACTATCAATTCTGTGACTCAACTGGTTAATTCAGCTATATGAATAAGTAGATCTCTTCATACAAAAACCATAATTTTATTAATTTTTTCTTTTAATATATTTATGAGTGTCAATAATATAGTTGGACTTGGGATAACGAGTGATTTTAAGCATTCATGTGTGAGTCTGATACAACTAAATGAGGATTTACCCTGAAAAGATTACGTGTATAGCTTAACAGATGTATTTATGGATAAGTCGGACAAATCTAGACACATGAAAAGGTTTGGTCGCACTAGACTAGAACAATGGCTCAAAAAGACCATAACTTTTGATCCGACCGTTGGATAACACTCAAATTTTTATGGGAGTTTTCAGATGCCGCTTTCCTTCAAGTGTAATATGGAATTGTTACTCCAACCGTCAGATCTTTAGATATTCAAGATATCATTCCTAAACCTTGTTTTGGTAATTTTGTGATTTTCCTTGTTATTTTCGAATCCGTCTACCAATCAGTTCTAAATATGTTGCGGTTAAAATTACAATAATAAAATACAATAATAAAAAATAAAAGTGTTATTTCACCAGAATTTCTTGCTATATGTTAACTCATTTATTTATTTATTTTATATGCTAATTACCCAATTTTTCCTGGAAAAAGATTGGAAAGTTCTAGACCATGACTTTGCTTGCCAGTCCCGGGCGTATTTTCGGTGGAAAGCTAGCCTGCGTGGGTTCCAAGTCAAGGCGTAGAAAATTTGGTGCTGCAGGAGGCATTGCAGGCTCTAGAAATTTCTCCGTTGGAGATGTTGACAGTGATGGAAGCATACATGACCTATGGCCTCTACGTAGTGAGTAATTGTAGATTTTCAATGTAGGGTAGGATAATATCTTCAGCCACCACTTAAATTCCAATTACTAATGGTCAAAGGAATGCATGCAACTCCAACAATTCGTGTGGAAATTAAAATGCGAAGCTTTCATGAAACTTAAATTTGTCTAACAAAATTACTCACCAGGAATTCTGGAGAAATTTCAGGCCTCAAAACGTACACTTGGTGTTAGAATTATATCTGAGGTCATAAAATGTTCCAATTTTGACACAGATTGCTTACATATAGCAGTGACGCCTTTTCTGGTCTGTGGTTAAAACATTTAAAGATCAACCTCCTGCATGCTTAAGCAGCTGCCATTAATGGCGACCAAGTATTATGCAGTCAAACTAGCCATGATGCTGAAATCCTGCATGGGGCCGGGGGCTGATAAGCCAACAGTACTTCATTTACTGTTTTGATGCGGGTTTCTCGCCATAGCTGCAAATAATTATTAGTTCAACAATGACAAGTACAGCCTGACTTTGCTCACGGTGATGAGTGCTGTATTTAATTAGTATATACTCTATAATTGAACTGCGATACCTTACAGCTCCGGTCGAGATTTTCTTGAATATAAAATAAAATATTAAGATGTTGTTAAATTTTTTAGTTAAAAAAAATCATGTGTGGATTAATTTGATATAATTTAGTTGATTTTATGGGTTTAAAAGTAATTTAAATAACTTTTAAAAATATAATTTGACTAAAAAATTTCAAGATATTTTTTTTAATATTAAAATAACAACATACTGGATTGATTTGGAGTAAACTCTGGTTAATCTGTCAAATCCGTGCCTGAATTATGAGACAATGATAACTTCATAGAAAACAAATCAAAATAAATTATGAAATCTAATTTCCAATCAATTTAATGTAGAAGAATGAAATTGAAAAAAAAAATTAAAAAAGAAGCTAAAAAAGTAACATGAGTTAACCTATCAAACCTACAACCCGAGTCATAAGACCGAAATAATTTTATGGAAAACAGATTGGAACAAATCATGAATTTCAATCTTCAATCAGCTAAACGTTGAAGAATGTAAATTTTTTTTTATAAAAAACAACTTAAATCAATCCGTCAAATCTATCACTTGGATTATCAGACTAAAATAACCCCATAAAAAAAATTTACAATTTTCTTTATCAACATATATGAATACATTGCTCGACTAGTGTAGTATAGTCGACGCGTACCTCACCTCCATCAACCGTAGGAGTCATGCTCGTGAATTTCAGGCACTTCGATGCGCCTTATAAGACAGCTGCCATTGCCAACATGAATAATAAGATTGCCAATATAAATTATTTCCTCTTCCTCAAGCTCCTTTCAGTAATTGATTTTGGGATTTCTGGATATATATTGTGCTTAAATGTTGACTTTGTAATTTCATGCTTATAATAATCCAAAATGTCTCACGAGATGGATCATTTATGCAATGCCATGTCAGTATGTTGGAAAAGCTTCAATGATCCTGAATGGGATTTCTGCAGCTTTTAAGCATAAGAGTCAAGAATGTTTGTCTTCTTTATTATTGTTTAGCTCACTCCAGACAAGTGTAAATGAATTGAAGTCTAGCTGCCAATCAAAGAACCAAAAAGAAAAGAAAATGTTACAAACACGATGAAATCATTGATTTTGTGATTCTGGGGTCAGAGGCCGGTGCTTCAGGCTTCTGATAAAAGCACTTAGAGACAGAGATGGAATAAAGCTTGCTGTATCTGTCATTTCGCCTGCAACTTTGGGAATTTGGTCATACATTTCACACCTAAACCAAAACCAAAACCAATTTGTGTTTCTCCTTTCTCTGCCTTTGTCGCCTTTGCCCTATTCATCTAAATTATCAAGATGGATAATCTGGCTCTGACTGGCTCATCTAAATCATCTAAATCAAAAGCTGATACATGTATTAAATTAAATAAATGAAAAATCATCGAAGTTTGATAAAAAATTTTGTTTTTGTTTTACTATATTTAATAATTTTGATTTTTAAAATCAATTTTGAAAACCAAGCAAAAATTAAATTTGATCAAAAGCTAAATTGAAAAGTTAAGATGTATATATATCTAAATGCAATATATTCAATCTCGGAATACCGGACCATGAATCCAGTTGTCTTCAATAACTTTGTTTTTTGAAATTAACTTTTTATTTAACTAAAGGATAATAAAAATAAACACACACATAAAAAAAAAAGAAAAAAAAAGAGACTATTATGTAGAGTTGAACACCTATTAATATCATAAAAAATATTGCAATCTTATTTGTAGACCAAGTAAAAATTAAATGATATTTTATTAAACAACTAAAAATATTTTTTTAATTTATTTTGTTTCAATTAATCTTAATTAAAATATAATACCTGCTAGGTTAGGCATTTCACACTTACATTTAGTTATTTTATTTTACTTAATTTATATTTAGATAAAAATAAATAAATAAAAGCTAAAAAAAGAACCCGTTAAAAGCAAAGGTCATGCACGACTAGCCTTTTTCTCTTTCTTTTTTCTTTTCCCACTAAAATTGCCCCTATTTTTTTTTAAAAGAAAATCAGATGATGCGTTTTTTTCTATCCCAGTTTCCCACCACAAACACATAGTTAGAAAATTGAGCCAACGTTTTCTGATCTAAAAATGCATTTTCAATCCATTTTCACCGAAAACACGTAATAAACATTCTTATTATGATAATAAACCAACGAATCAACCCAAAAAACCCCAAAACTTTTCTGAAAACACAAATCAAACCCAAAGAAAAAGTCATCTCCAATCCCAATCTATTTTTTTCTACAAGATGAAAAGAAAAAAAACACTTCAATGGAGACGAAAACAAACTTTTTTGCAATGAGTTTCATACTGGACTCTCGTCCTTTTTCTCTCAATTGTGTCTTTCTATAACAAATTATAAGAAATTGATCATTAATTTGGTTACAAAAGGATGCAATCAAAGAGAAAAAAAGTTTGATTACCATAATAAAAAAGAAAAAAAATTCACTGCTCTAATCCATAGTGAAATGTGAGAGGGAGCATAGTTTATTTTGCATAGCAAAACCACCACCTTTGAATATCCTGGTTTAGGTTTAGGAATATCAGGGTTGATTCATGTGATTTATGGTTTATTTTTTCTATTTGCTGCATCATTATACCTTAATCTTCCATGTACTATCTCTCTGTGATTTTAATTTGGTATAATTTGGTTTTTATCTTCGATTGAAGTTCTGGGCTCATATTGTGTTTTTGTTCCTGAGAAAATTCAAATGAAAACACCCTTTTGATCTTCATTATTTATTTTCTAAGTGTGGGTTGTGTTTTTAGTCCACGGGTCAGGCTGGGAAGCCCAGTTCATGTGGCTAGGTCGAGCCTCTTAAAGCTTAAGGCCATGATTAGCAAGTCTATAATTTATTAAAAAAAAAATATATGTTTTCAGGTCGTCAAGACATGTTTGCAAACACATTTTTATGATAAGTTTCAAATTCGGAGATTATGTTCTTTTTTGCTTTTTTTTTTGCAGAATCGATTTCTGAAGCTTGGAAGGAGTGTCAACATAAAAAAGAAGAAGGAATCTTTCCCTTTTCATATTTAATATTTGGGGTTGTAAACTTATACGTAAGACACTTTCTCAGTATTAAATAAACTAGTTATTTTTTCAAATATAAAAATAAAAAAAATCCATCCTTAAAATATACATTTAATTTTTAAATTGCATATGGTCGAGTTTCTCTAAAAAATCATGTTTCTATTTTTAAATAAAAAATACAAAACAAAAAAACTATTGCATGATTTAGCATACCAAGAAAAATAAAAATAGTTTTTAAATTTTGTATGCAACATGAATTTAATAACAAATTTATTAAAGTTACGAGAACTTGGCTTAAATGTCAAAAACACAAAAAGAAACTAATTTGTTTATTTTTAATATCAAGAATTATGAACTTAAATTTAAGATTATACACGATATTAAAAGAAATAAATGTAAAAAATATGTTTTGGCTCAACTCTAAAGGGATGGACTTGCTTTAATCAATAAACGAACTAATGATTAGAAAAATATAATAGAGCTTTATTAATAATCGAACAAATAAATAGTGTTGCTTACCTTAAATAAGATGTACTGGGTGATATTGTCATTTCTATACACAACCAGTCTCCTTTTCTATACTCTAAAGACTAGTTAAGATTTCTAATTACCAAAATACTACATGGCAACTCCAAACCTTTTTAACCATAAAAAATACAAAAATTCCTTGCTCTTAGCACACCACCAAAATCCTGATCCAGGAGGATGATCGCCGTAACACCACACATGTACGACACAAACGAAGAAATCATAAAAGAATAAGCTAAAAAAAGAAGATGTTGAACTGCATTAACTTTTCAAACACATGACTCGGGTTATTTGATCAGAAGCACCATATATGGAAAAACCACGAAACCCAATCCCTAATAAATCAAATCTGAAGGATAAAATCAGGAAAACAATTAATTACATAAAAGGATCTAAAATAAAAAAATAAAATTAAAAGAATAAGGGTGAAATTAAAAATAAAAAATAAATTAAAGGGAAAGAAAAGCTTTTTGATTGAAGGGTTAAATTGAAAAGAAAAACAAATCTAACAAAATGAAAAAAAATAAAAAAAATAAGGAACAAATTTGAAAAAACAATACACCATAAACTTAGATTAGAGAACGAAATCGAAAACATAAATTTTTTTATAAAATGACCAAGGAAAAAAATAGAAATCAAAAGAAGGACTAAATAAAAAAAACTTATACATGACATATTAGAATAGAAAATACAATGATACTTGTAAACCCCCGCGTAAAAGTATGATCGAGGGTAATAAGGTTCCGAGGAGTAATCGAAGTTCAGGATGAAAAGAAGTGGATAAATGATGGAGATAATAATAATTTTGATATGTAATGGGGAGGATGACCTCCATAAATACATTTAAAGGTAATGTTAAAATTGAAATGAGGATTATGATTTTTATAG
>Ga0307517_10002481_pt1 | contig 29521 bp, 27 predicted proteins | sample 23_EM_MG_FD_194515 | JGI IMG/M metagenome (GOLD analysis project Ga0307517, IMG submission 194515) | Populus trichocarpa ectomycorrhiza microbial communities from riparian zone in the Pacific Northwest, United States - 23_EM | ecosystem: Host-associated > Plants > Roots > Unclassified | place... | reverse complement strand
GTGTACGGGATCGTCATGCCCGTGTACAGCGGGAAGAAGTAGATGAAGTTCCACACGATCAGCAGCACCAGCGTGCCCGCGCCGACGGCGCCCCACATGCGGCGGCGTTCGGTGGCTCCTGGGGGGCCGAGGATCGCGCCGAGCATCATGGCGAGGGCGAGGCAGAGGAAGGGGAGGAAGACGACCGCGTAGAAGAGGAAGATCGTGCGCTGCTGGTACATGAACCAGGGGAGGTAGCCGGCGGCGACGCCGCAGAGGATGGCGCCGGCGCGCCAGTCGCGGCGGAAGGCCCAGCGGTAGAGGACGTAGAGGAGGGCGAAGCAGGCGGACCACCAGAGGAGGGGGGTGCCGATGCCGAGGACTTCGCGGGCGCAGCCGGCGACGGCGGTGCAGCCGTCCTTGCCGTATTTGGGGGACTCGTAGAAGTAGGAGACGGGGCGGCCGAGGATGAGCCAGGACCAGGGGTTGGACTGGTAGGTGTGCGGGGAGACGAGGCCGACGTGGAAGGCGTAGACCTGGGACTCGTAGTGCCACAGGCTGCGGAAGACCTCGGGGACCCAGGTCATGGAGACCTGGGGGAGGTGGAGCTGGAGGCCGATGAAGGGGAGGGTGAAGTGGTCGGGGGAGAGGCCGGCGCGGCCGTGGGCCCAGTTGCGGTCGTAGCCGCCCTTGGTGAAGAACCAGCCGGTCCAGCTCAGCAGGTACGTGGCGATGGCCACGGGGATGAGGGAGAGGAAGGCCCAGCCGGTGTCCTTGATGAAGACGGACAGCCAGGGCTGGCGGGCGCCGGCGAGGCGGCGGGCGGAGACGTCCCAGAGGAGGGTCAGGACGAAGAAGGCCAGGAGGACGTAGAGGCCGTTCCACTTGGTGCCGGTGGCGAGGCCGAGGCTGACGCCGGCGGCGATGCGCCAGGGGCGCAGGCCCAGGGAGGTCTTGGCGCCGGTGAGGGCGTTGGGGCGCTCCGAGTCCTCCGGTAGCGCCGCCGCGAGCCTGGCGCGGGCCTTGTCGCGGTCTACGAGCAGGCAGCCGAAGGCGGCGAGTACGAAGAACATGACGACTAGGTCGAGCAGGGCCGCGCGGCTCATGACGTAGTGCAGGCCGTCGACCGCCATCAGGCCGCCGGCGAGGCAGCCGAGGACGGTGGAGCGGAAGAGGCGGCGGCCGATGCGGCAGAGCATCAGGACGGACAGCGTGCCGAGTACGGCCATGCTGAACCGCCAGCCGAAGGGGTTCATGCCGAACATCCACTCGCCGGCGGCGATGACCCACTTGCCGACCGGCGGGTGGACGACGTACGAGGCCGTCGGGGAGAGCGGGATGGTCTGGTGGGCGGCGAGGATCGCGTCGTTGGCCTTGTCGGTCCAGGAGCCCTCGTAGCCGTACTGCAGGAGCGACCAGGCGTCCTTGGCGTAATACGTCTCGTCGAATATCACCGCGTGCGGGCTGCCGAGGTTCCAGAAGCGGATCAGGCCCGCGAACAGCGCGACGAGCAGCGGGCCGCCCCAGCCCGACCAGCGGGCCAGCCGGCCGGCCAGGTCCGGGCTCAGCCCGAGCGACACCCACAGCCGGGTGCCCGGTTCCGGGTACGGCTGGATCAGGCGTTCGCGCACGTCGGCGCGGGGGCGGGCGGCATGGCCGAAGCGGCGCAGGCGCCGTTGCCAGGGGCTCGGCGGGGGCTCCGGCGGGGCTTCGGCGTGGGTCTGCTCGGCCCAGTCCGTCTGCGTCGCGGTGTCAGCGGTGTCACTCGTCACCGGCCCATCGTAGGGAAGCCGCCTGAGGATCCGGTAAGGAGTGGGACTACGTCTTCTTGCGCGGTGTGCTGAGCGGTGATGTCGAGTACGGTGTCGGCCTGCCCGGCCAGCCATGGATCGTGGGTGATCAGGAAGGTCGTACGGCTTGCCATCAGGCGCCGCAGCGGCTCCATGATCCGGCGTGCGGACTCGCTGTCCAGCCCGGTGGTGGGCTCGTCCAGGACGAGTACCGGCGTGTCGCGGAGCAGCGCGCGGGCCAGGGATAGCCGCTGGCGCTGGCCGCCGGAGAGCAGCCGGCCGCCGGGGCCGATGCGGGTGTCGTAGCCGTCGGGCAGGTTGCGTACGAAGCCGCCGGGGCCGTCCACGTCGGCGGTGAACGCGGCGTGGCGGATCTCGTCCTCGGCGGCGGTGGGGCGGCCGTAGGCGATGTTCTCGCGGATGGTGCTGTCGAAGACCATCGGCTCCTGGGAGACCAGGGCGATCCGGTCCCGCAGGTCGTGCAGGGGGATGAGCCTGATGTTCTCGCCGTCGAGCAGGATCCGGCCGGCGCGCGGGTCGTAGAAGCGGAGCAGCAGCTTGGCGAGGGTGGACTTCCCGGCGCCGCTGGGTCCGGCGATGCGCACCAGCTGGCCGGGGAAGGCGGTGAAGTTCAGCCGGTCCAGTACCAGGCGGCCGGTGCCGGGGTAGGTGAAGGTGACGTTCTCGAAGACCACGACGCCGGTGGTACGGGGGCCGGGTGCCACCGTCCGCTCCAGCACCGGGTCCGCGACCGAGGGCTTGGCCTGGAGGACCTCGAAGACCCGTTCGCCCGACGCCGTCGCCGAGGACAGGCTCACCGCCAGGCCGCCGAGGGACTGCACCTGGGGGTAGAGGTAGCCGAGGTACGCGGCGAAGGCGAGCAGCCCGCCGACGCTCAGCCGGCCGGCGGCGATCTCCACGGCCCCGGCGCCGACCACTGCGAGCACGGCGACGGACTCGATGACGTTGGCCAGCGGCCCGTACAGGTTGGCGAGCCGGGACCGGTCCAGGCAGGTGCGCATCCAGGCGGCGCCCTCGTGGTGCACCTTGCGCCACTCGCTGTCCTGGCGGTTGTACGCCTGCACCAGGGCCATGTTGGCCAGGTTCTCGTCCAGGGTGCCGACCAGGGCCCCGTTGGTGTCGCGTTCGGTGCGGGCGACGGCCCGGATGCGGGAGGACAGGCGGCGGGCGGCCAGCCAGAAGACCGGGGCGACGGCGAAGGTGAGCAGGGCCAGCTCCCAGCGCAGCATGAGGGCGGCGCCGGCGAAGAAGACCAGGCTGAAGGCGGTGTTGAACAGCTGCACGGGTCCGGAGGCCACGAGGTGTTCGGCCTGGTCGACGTCGCTGGTCAGCCGGGTCAGCAGGTCGCCGTGCGTGTGGTCGTCGTAGAAGTGCGGGGGCAGCCGCTGGGCGTGCGCGAACACCTCGTCGCGGCAGCGCAGCGAGAAGCCCTCGGCGACCACGCTGGAGAGCTGCCCGGCCAGATATGTGGTGGCCGCGCCGATGAGCGCGACCGCGAGCCAAATTGCGGCAGGTCCCCAGAAAGCGGCCGGATTTCCGGCGGTGAGGACTTTGTCGGTGATGACGGAGAAAACCTCGATCGCGACGGTGTCACAGCCCACGGAAATCGCCTGGAGGGCGATTGTTCCGGCGAGCAGAAAACGGTCTTTCCGAATCATCGGCCACAGTCTTCGGAATGCCGCCAGGGCCGAGAGTCTGGCGTGCGGCCGGAACAGCGCGCCGGTCGGGTCCTGTCGTTGCGCCACCTGCGATCCTCCCTTCTCACCAGGGGAAAGCGGCCGGGGTGCACGCCCCGGCCGCTTTCGGTCCTGCGTCCTAGCGGCCCTGACCGAAGCGACCGCCCTGGCCGTTCGGGCCGCCGGGGCCGCCCTGGTCATCGGGGAAAGGCCGGCCGGGCTGAGGCTGCGGCGGGGGCGGCGGGCGACGCCGTCCGGGACGCGGCACGGGAACCCGCATACGTGCGAAGTCCATTTCCATGAGAACTCCTCTTCGTCGGTGGTTCGTCGGTGGGTCATTGGTGGGTCGTTGGTGACTCGCTCGGAAATACGGGAGCGGTGCGGGTCCCTGTTCAATGTAAAGAATGAGAAAAGGGTGTGTAAGTTTCTTGCTTTTCTCATGAAAGGGGCGGCTGCCCTAGACTGGGCCGGTGAGCAGCGAAAACGCAGGTGTACTCGTACTGGCAGGGACCCCCATCGGGGATGTGGCGGACGCCCCGCCGCGCCTCTCGACCGAGCTGGTGGCGGCCGATGTGATCGCGGCCGAGGACACCCGGCGGCTGCGCCGCCTCACGCAGGCGCTCGGTGTGCACACGACCGGCCGGGTCGTGTCGTACTTCGAGGGCAACGAGTCGGCACGCACTCCCGAGCTCGTCGAGGCGCTCCTCGGCGGCGCGCGGGTGCTGCTGGTGACCGATGCCGGGATGCCGTCCGTCTCCGACCCCGGGTACCGGCTGGTCGCGGCGGCGGTGGAACGGGACATCAAGGTCACGGCCGTCCCCGGGCCCTCCGCCGTGCTGACCGCGCTCGCGCTGTCCGGGCTGCCGGTGGACCGGTTCTGCTTCGAGGGCTTCCTGCCCCGCAAGGCGGGCGAGCGCCGGGCGCGCCTGGTGGAGGTCGCCGGGGAGCGGCGCACGCTGGTGTACTTCGAGGCCCCGCACCGTCTGGACGACACGCTCGCCGCGATGGCCGAGGTCTTCGGGGCGGAGCGGCCGGCCGCCGTGTGCCGCGAGCTGACCAAGACGTACGAGGAGGTCAAGCGCGGCCCCCTGAAGGAGCTGGCGGCCTGGGCGGCCGAAGGCGTACGCGGCGAGATCACGGTCGTCGTCCAGGGCGCCCCGGAGTCCGGTCCGGCGGAGCTCGATCCGGCGGAGCTGGTGAGCAGGGTCCGGGCGCGCGAGGAGGCCGGGGAGAGCCGCAAGGAGGCCATCGCGGCGGTCGCGGCGGCGGCCGGGCTGCCGAAGCGTGAGGTCTTCGACGCGGTGGTGGCGGCCAAGAAGACGACTTAGGGCAGGCTAAACGCCGCCCCGGGCAAAGCGATTCGGGTGATACGTAGGCCACCTCCCGCATAGAGGCCAAAAATCACCCAAAACAGTGGAAGCCCTACTGTGCCGAGGCCGTGACAGGAGTTCGCTGGTAGCAGGAAGTACCGCGACAGGAGCTGCCATGAGCGAGACCATCGGCAACGACATCGGCCACCACGTCGGCCACCACGTCGGCAACCACCAGTCCGTGCGGGAGGCCTATGCCTTCGTCTGCATCAGCTGCGGCCACGGCTGGGAACGGGCGTACGACATCGAGCACCACACCGACGCCCGGAACCTCCCCTACGTCACCTACATCTGCGACGGCAAGCGGGTGCCCTCGCCGCTGACCCGGCCCGCCTGCGAGAACTGCGAGGGCCACAAAGTCCGCATCATGCGCTCGGGTCAGGTGTCCGATGTCGCGGCCCTGTGGGAGACCGAGCTCGGGCGCCGCGCTTCGAGTCCGCGGCCGCGGAGCCGGTCGCGGGCCCGGAGGTGGAGCTGGTCACGCCTGCATCTGCTGCACCGGAGGCGGGCTTCGTAGGCGGGCTTCCTAAGATCGGGGCATGCCAGCCAAGAAGGACGACAGGTCCGCCGCCCCGCCGCTGCCGGAGCCGCTCGCGGTTCCGGTGGCGGATTCACACACCCACCTCGACATGCAGCGCGAGCAGGGCACCGTCGAGGAGGCCCTGGCCAAGGCCGCCTCGGTCGGAGTCACGACCGTCGTCCAGGTCGGCTGCGACGTGGCAGGCTCGCGCTGGGCCGCCGAGACGGCCGCCGCGTACGACAGCGTCTGGGCCGCTGTGGCCCTGCACCCCAACGAGGCCCCGCGCATCGTCCACGGCGATCCCGACGGCTGGTCCCGGCAGGGCGCGCGGCAGCCGGGCGGCCCGGCCGCTCTGGAGGCGGCGCTCGCGGAGATCGACGCGCTGGCGGCGCTGCCGCAGGTGCGGGCGGTCGGCGAGACGGGGCTGGACTACTTCCGTACGGGTGAGGGCGGCGTCGAGGCGCAGCAGCTGTCCTTCCGCCGCCACATCGACATCGCCAAGCGGCACGGCAAGGCGCTGGTCATCCACGACCGCGAGGCCCACGCCGACGTGCTGCGCATCCTGGACGAGGAGGGCGCCCCCGAGGCCGTGGTCTTCCACTGCTACTCCGGTGACGCCGCGATGGCCAAGCTCTGCGCCGACAAGGGCTACTTCATGTCCTTCGCCGGCAACGTGACGTACAAGAACGCCCAGGATCTGCGCGACGCGGTCGCTGTCGCCCCGCTGGAGCTGCTGCTCGTCGAGACCGACGCGCCGTTCCTGACCCCGGTGCCGTACCGCGGCCGGCCCAACGCGCCTTACCTCATTCCGGTCACCGTGCGGGCGATGGCCGCGGCCAAGGGGGTCGGGGAGGACGAGCTGGGGGCGGCGCTGGGCGCGAACACGGCCAGGGCCTTCGCCTACTGATCCGGCGCCATGGGCCCGCCGCCCGACACGCGGCGTAGTCGAACGACTTGGGAGTGTAACCAACCCTCCGCTAAGGTCCCGCGCCGTGACGTATGCGTACGTGGACATCCCGCGCCAGGCCGCCGCGCCCCCGGCGGAGCCCGCCCCCGGCGGTCGCGCCGCCGCGCGGCGGCAGCGGCAACGGGTGCGGCAGAGGCCGAAACCGGACGCGCTGCGCCAACTGCTGCCGCGCGCGCTGGTGCTGGCCTTCCTGGCGGGCGGGACGAGCGCCTTCCTGGCCAACGACAAGGCCGTACGCCTCAGCGTGGACGGTGAGCCGCGCATGCTGCACACCTTCGCCGACGACGTGGACGAGCTGCTCGCCCAGCAGGGCGTCGAGGTCGGCGACCACGACATCGTCGCCCCAGGCCCGCACGACGGCCTCGACGACGGCGACGAGGTCGCCGTCCGCTTCGGCCGGCCCGTGTCCCTGACCCTGGACGGCCGCAGCCGCCGGGTCTGGACCACCGCCCGCACCGTGGAGGAGGCCCTGCGCCAGTTCGGGGTGCGGGCCGACGGCGCCTACCTGTCCGCCTCCCGCAGCGAGCCCATCGGCCGCCACGGCCTCGACCTGGACGTACGCACCGAGCGCACCCTCACCTTCCTGGTCGACGGCCGCGAGCGCACCATCCGTACGAACGCCGCCACCGTCGGCGAGGCCGTGCGCGAGGCCGGGATCGCCCTCCACGGCCAGGACACCACCTCCGTCGACCCCGACACCTTCCCCCGCGAGGGCCAGACGGTCTCCGTGATGCGGATCAGCGGCACCGAGGAGGTCCACGAGGAGCCCATCCCGTACGCCACCGAGCGGCACGAGGACGGCTCCCTCTTCCGGGGCACGACGATGGTCGACACCCCCGGCCGCGCCGGGGTCCGCCGGGTCACCTACGCCTACCGGACCGTCAACGGCGTCAAGCAGAAGCCGCGCCGGATCGCCGAGGAGCTCGTCAGCGAGCCCGTGAGGCAGGTGGTCCGGGTCGGCACCAAGGCGCTGCCCACCTCCGTCGCCGGCGCCGACGGCCTCAACTGGGGCGGCCTCGCCGCCTGCGAGGCCGGCGGCCGACCCAACGCGGTCGACGCCTCCGGCACCTACGGCGGCCTCTACCAGTTCGACGTCGGCACCTGGCACGCCATCGGCGGCTCCGGCCGCCCCCAGGACGCCCCCGCCGCCGAGCAGACCTACCGCGCGAAGAAGCTCTACGTGACGAGGGGGGCGACCCCGTGGCCCGTCTGCGGCCGTAGGCTTTACCGGTGAGCACCGCCGATCAAAGCCTCCTCGGGCCTGCCGACATCCGCGAACTGGCCGCCGCGCTTGGCGTACGCCCCACCAAGCAGCGCGGCCAGAACTTCGTCATCGACGCCAACACCGTCCGCCGCATCGTGCGCACGGCCGGCGTCCGCCCCGACGATGTGGTGGTGGAGGTCGGGCCGGGGCTGGGCTCGCTGACCCTGGCCCTGCTCGAAGCGGCCGACCGCGTCACGGCGGTGGAGATCGACGACGTGCTGGCCTCGGCGCTGCCCGCCACGATCGCCGCCCGGATGCCCACGCGGGCGGACCGTTTCTCCCTGGTCCACTCCGACGCGATGCGGGTGACCGAGCTGCCCGGCCCCCCTCCCACGGCGCTGGTCGCCAACCTCCCCTACAACGTCGCCGTCCCGGTGCTCCTGCACATGCTGGAGACCTTCCCCTCCATCGAGCGCACGCTCGTCATGGTCCAGGCCGAGGTCGCCGACCGCCTCGCCGCCGGTCCGGGCTCCAAGGTCTACGGCGTGCCTTCGGTCAAGGCCGCCTGGTACGCCGAGGTCAAGCGCGCCGGCTCCATCGGCCGGAACGTCTTCTGGCCCGCGCCGAACGTCGACTCCGGGCTGGTGTCCCTGGTCCGGCGGGCCGAGCCGCTGAAGACGACCGCGAGCCGGGCCGAGGTCTTCGCGGTGGTCGACGCGGCCTTCGCGCAGCGGCGTAAGACGTTGCGCGCGGCGCTGGCGGGCTGGGCCGGTTCGGCGGCGGCGGCCGAGGCCGCGCTGGTGGCGGCGGGGGTCTCGCCGCAGGCGCGCGGCGAGGCGCTGTCGGTGGAGGAGTTCGTGGCGATCGCCGAAAAGAAGGCTTGAAAGTTCAAGCATGGCCGCATAGGCTCACGACTCGAAGATGACTTGAAGCTTCAATATAGCCGTTCAAGCCGCTTCCGTCCCCGTCGTCGCCTGCGCCCCCTGGAGCCTGACGTGTCCGACCTCTCCCTGACCGCCCCCGCCCGCCGCGGTGCGGCCGTCGTCGCGGGCGGCATCGCCGCCACCGTCGTCGTGTCCAGCCTGATCAACGCCGTCATCGCGGTCATCGCCCTGGCCATCGGCGCCCCCGACGACTTCCAGCCGCTCAAGCCGGGCTCGTACATATTCCTCACCACGCTGGGCGTCCTGATCGGCGCGGGCGGCTGGGCCATCGTGCGCAAGGCGTCCAAGGCCCCCGAGGCGCTGGTCCGGTGGCTCGTCCCGGCCGTGGTCGTGGTCTCCTTCGTCCCGGACTTCCTGCTCTGGAGCGCGGGCGGCGCGAAGGGGGTCGTCGCGCTGCTGCTGATGCATGTGGCCGTCGCGGCGGTCGCGGTGACCGCGTACCGCAAGGTCATGCCCTTGTCCTGACCGGGTCGGCCGGGCTGGGAGAATGGCCGAAGCCCTCCCCTGTGGTCCGTCGTCAAGGAGTTCCGTGGTCACCGTCCGCGTCCCCGCGAAGGTCAACGTCCAGCTCGCCGTCGGCCCGGTGCGAAGCGACGGCTTCCATGACCTGGCCAACGTCTTCCTGGCCGTAGGCCTGTACGACGAGGTCACGGTGACCCCGGCGGACGCCCTGCGCATCACCTGCGAGGGCCCGGACGCGGAGCACGTACCGCTCGACGCCACGAACCTCGCCGCCCGCGCGGCCATCGCGCTCGCCGAGCGCCACGGCCTCGCCCCCGACGTGCACATCCACATCGCCAAGGACATCCCGGTCGCAGGCGGCATGGCCGGCGGCAGCGCGGACGCGGCGGGCGCGCTGCTCGCCTGCGACACCCTCTGGGGCACCGGCTCGACGCAGGACGAACTGCTGTCCATCTGCGCCGACCTCGGCAGCGACGTCCCCTTCAGCCTCGTCGGCGGCGCGGCGCTGGGCCGAGGCCGGGGCGAGATCCTCACCCCGCTGGAGGTCGGCGGCACCTTCCACTGGGTCTTCGCGGTGGCCGACGGCGGCCTGTCCACCCCCGCCGTCTACCGCGAGTGCGACCGCCTGCGCGGCGACGCCCAGGTCCCCGAAGCCGAGCCCGCCCCCGACCTCCTCGAAGCCCTCCGCACCGGCGACCCCGCCGCCCTCGCCGCCACCCTCGTCAACGACCTCCAGCCCGCCGCCGTGTCCCTGCGCCCCTCCCTCGCCGCCACCCTCTCCGCCGGCACCGAGGGCGGCGCCCTCGCCGCCCTCGTCTCCGGCTCCGGCCCCACCTGCGCCTTCCTCGCCAAGGACCCCGACGCCGCCACCGCCGTCGCCACCGCCCTCACCGCCTCCGGCACCTGCCGCGCGGTGCGGATCACCTCGGGCCCGGCGCGGGGCGCGACGGTCGTGTAGCCGATCAGACCTGGGTGATCACGAGGTCGGGCTTGTTGAGTGTCCTGCTGTATGCCGTGATGTCCTCTGGATCACTGGTGCAGATGACGGCGTGTCGATGATGCGCCGCGATCAGCACCACCATCGCATCGACAGGATCGGGCCTCTTCTTCGCCGGGACTCGAGCGGTGCCGAGTATCTGCCCCAGCCTCTTGTAGTCCACGAGCGTGAAGCCCGCTGTGCACGGAATGCATTGCACCGTGACGCCCGTGTGCGAGACGGTCCGCATGGCGAACTGCGCGCCCCGGGCCTGGATCACCGTGCAGTCGCCCAGGACATCGCCCAGCCGGTGGACCAGGGCTGGATCCTGTCGCCAGACCTGCGCGAGGACCGGGCCGAGGAGCACGGGTCGATGTGACGCGGATTTCGCAGCCTCGTGGATGGCGACGGCCTTGGCCTTGCGGTCGACGAGCGCGATGAGCATCCCCGCGTCGTAGACCAGTACATGTCCGCTCACGCGGCGTGCCCCTGACGGCCGGTGTCGCCCGAAGCGCCGCTGATCAGGGCGGCGATCTCGTCGACCTCGCGGCGCTCCTGTTCGGTCAGGGCCGGTGTGGCGCCGGCGGGCTCGGGCGGTAGTGCTGCCGCCCGGCCCTCCAGGTCGTTGATGGCGGAATCGAGGTCGGCGAAGACTGCGCGGACGTGCACATCGCGGGTGATCTGCTGTATGGCGGCGGCGACCAGATACGCGGACACGTCCAGACCGGCGTTCTCGGCGTGTTCCTTGATCAGGGCGTGCATTTCAGGCGTCGTGCTGATGCTGAAGCGTTTTGCGGCCATGAGCGCAGCGTAACACTGGTTATTACGGCATGCGGATCCAGACTCCGTCGGCCATACGGAAGGCGTCCTCGTAATGGCCGATGTCCGCAGGGATTTCGGGGGGCACTCGTCCGCCCGTGGCTGGGTGCCGCGGGCGGACGAGCCTGAGCACCGGTGATGCCCCCACATCCTCCGGTACGGCAATGGGCAAGACGCCGGACCCCCTCCTTCCGGCGTCTCCCGCCTCGCCAGCCTCTCTTGATCACCAAGGGGAGTCGTTAGCACCGAGTCCACGGTTCTATGCACACAGTGGACACAGAGTGGACACCGGACTCGGACAACGGCGGTGTCAGTGGGCGCGGTTAGTCTGCGCGCATGACTGACGCGACCGGCGGGGACCGCCGCTTTCCGCCCGCTCTGGCCGAGGTGGCCGGGGTCGAATTCGAGTACGGCGAGGATGGTGAAGGCGTCGACTTCGAGCCGTACGACGCCTTCGACTCCGCCGAGGAGACCACCGACTGGCTGCGCAGCTGGACCGGCAACCGCGAGCTGGACGGCGGCGCCTACCGGCTCTTCGGGCAGGACGGCACCGGCGGTCTCGCCGCCATCTGGTGCGTCCGGCCGGGGCGGCCCCTCGCCGAACAGCCCGTGGTGTTCTTCGGCTCCGAGGGCGAGCGCGGCGTCGTGGCCGCGAACCTGTCCGACTTCCTGTGGGTGCTCGCCGACGGCTCCGGGCCGCAGGAAGCCGTCGAGTACCCGGACCGGAAGGCGCGCCCGAACGCGACACTGGCCGAGATAGCCGAGCGGCACGCGACGACCGGGCGGCGGCCCGCCGCGGAGATCATCGCCGGGGCCCGGGCCGAGTTCGCGACCTTCGACGAGGACATCGACGCACTCTGCCGGTGACTCTGTGACGGGGTGAGCGCCGGGCGCCGGGCGTCGAGCGACTGTTTGTTTTGAACTGGTAAGAGGAGATGGGTTCCCGCCCACCCACCCCCTTCGCAGGCGCGCGGGCCTGCCGGTATGACTAACGGTGACCGGCTTGCGACGGAGGGTGGGGACGCTCTAGCGTTCGCCACAACGCAACGACCCCGGCGAGGTGTTAGCGCACCTGCCGGGGTCTGACCTCCAAGATCGATAAGGGCGACCTCGTGGCTTCTGAAAACTTTAGTGCTGCCCTGCCCGCGTCCGCACATCCGATGGCCCCTTTGGGTTACGGCAAGCGTGCGGTGACCGATGAAGGCCCGCGCCGCAGGGGCGATTTCGGCCATCTGCCAGAGCGTGAGGCCTATCTGGCCGCGTACATCGACCGGTTGCCGGAAGGCGCGGCGATCGACGTGAAGTCCCTGGCCAAGGCGCAGCCGATGTACGGGCAGGCGGCGGTACGAGCCGGGCTGAACGGCCTGTCGGCGGCCGGGCATCTGCGCCGGTTCACGGAGCCGCGTGGGGAATCCTCGCAGTGGGTGACGCACACCTATTTCAGCCGTACGGCGCGGGACGCCGCCTGGTGGGCGTGGTTTCGGGCTGGTGGGGCGGTGGAGCAGCCCGCGTCGGAGCCGGTGAGGCCCGCCCGGTCGGCGGCGTACCGGGCGCTGGCGATGGTGGGGGCGGCCGACCACCGCATGATGCTGTCGCACGCCGACTGCGAGGAGCTGGAAGCCCTGGCTGCCGAGTGGCTCGCGCAGGGGGTCTCGGTGGCGCATGTGGTGCGGGAGTTGACGTTCCGGCTGCCCCCGGAGGGCGTGCGGTGCCCCCGGGAGTTCGCCCGCAAGCGGCTCGTGGACAAGGTGCCGCCCGAGCCCGCGCCCAGGCCGGCGCCCCGGGCGCGGCGGATCATGCTGTGCACGGGCTGCGATACGCCGGGCGAGCCGGAGGACCTGCCGGGCGGGCTCTGCCACCGCTGCCGGAACGAGGACGAGGGGCGGGAGCAGCGGGTGGAACGGTGGGTCGCGCTGACCCCGGCCGAGGTCCATGCGTGGGCCGGGCGGCTGCGGCAGGCCGTCCGAGTACCTGAAGGGAGCAGCAGGTGACCGCTGAGGTTCAGCACGCAGTGCCCGATGCCGGGGCAGTATGGAGGGGAGGAGGCGACGCCATGACCCCCACCACCGCTGACCGGCCCCAGATGCTCGTCGAGGAGTTCGAGGAGCTGGCCCACGCAGCGCCGGAGACCGTGACGCTGGAGTTCATCAACGGAAGGCTCGAGGTCAAGCCGGTGCCGGACGGCAATCACAGCGAAATCGTCATGTGGCTCGTCAGGCAGTGCATGCAGCACCGCCCCGAGCTGTCCCTGTACTCGGAGCGGGGTCTGAAAACCGAGGCCTACCGCAAGGGCCGCGCCCGTGTGGACGCACTGCTCGCGCCTCCCGGAACCTTCGCCGGGGACGGGGAGTGGTCCGATCCGGACGGAGTGCTCATGGCCGTCGAGGTGACGTCGCACGACTCCGACACGAATCAGCGCGACCGGATCGACAAGCGCGACGGCTACGCAGCGGCCGGAATCCCGATCTACCTCCTCATTGACCGCGACGACAGCACGGTCAGCGTCTACCGGCGACCGGAAGACGGAAGGTACCGGTCCGTCACGACGCTGGTCTTCGGTGACCCGGTCAAGCTTCCCGCCCCTGTCGGATTCACCCTGGAGACGGAGCAGCTCAAGGACTACGCCGACTGAGTAGCCGTACTCAGCGTCCACGAAGGCCCGTTGAGTACGCCAGCCCTCACGGCCGGTCCGTCCCGCGCGCCATCGTGTCGGCATGGGCACAGGCATACGCACGCGCGGTACGCGCAGCACGCACATGGACGCGGTCGCCGTCACCGCCGCGACACCCGCCACGCGGGACCGGTACATGGATCTGCTGAGGGTGGCGTCGCTGGCGACGGTCGTGCTGGGGCACTGGCTGATGGCGGCGGTGTCGGTGGGGGCGGCCGGGACGGCCGGGGTGGGGAACCTGCTGGCGATCCGGCCGGGGTTGCAGCCGCTGACGTGGGTGTTGCAGGTCATGCCGGTGTTCTTCTTCGTGGGCGGGTTCTCGCACGCGTTGTCGTACCGGTCGGTGAGCCGGAAGCTGGCGGGCCAGGGGGTGTACGCGGCCTTTCTGCGGGCGCGGTTGCAGCGGCTGCTGCGGCCGACGGCGGTGTTCGTCGCGGTGTGGGGCGCGGGGGCGCTGATCCTGCAACTGACGGACTCGGGCGGGGATTTGGCGGGGGTGGCGGCGCGGTTGGTGGCGCAGCCGCTGTGGTTCATCGGGATCTATCTGGCGATGGTGGCGTTCACGCCGCCGTTGCTGAGGCTGCACGAGCGGTGGGGGTGGTGGGCGTTCGCGGGGCTGGTCGGCGGGGCGGCGGCGGTGGACGTGCTGCGGTTCGCGGGCGGGGTGCCGTATGTGCCGTTCCTGAACTTCGCGTTCGTGTGGCTGGCCGTGCACCAGCTCGGGTTCCTGCGGGCGGACGGAAAGCTGACGCGGCCCGCCCTCCTCGCGGTGGCCGGGCTGGCGGGGGCCGCCGTCCTCGTCGCGTTCGGGCCGTATCCGCTGTCCATGGTCGGGATGCCGGGCGAGCGGATCTCGAACATGGCCCCGCCGACCTTCGCGCTGCTCTGCCACGGGATGTGGCTGGTCGGGGCCGTGGAGCTGCTCCGTAGGCCCGGCGCCCGCCTCCTGGAGCGGCCCCGGGCCTGGCGGGCGGTCGTGGTGGCCAACGGGATCGCCATGACGGCCTTCCTGTGGCACCTCACCGCGATGCTCGGCGTCTACGCCGTCATGCTCGCCGCCGGCCTCGGCCTCCCCGCGCCGGGCAGCGGTGCGTGGTGGGCCCAGGTGCCGCCCCGCATGGCGGTCGCGGCCGGGCTGACGGCGGCGCTGGTCGCCCTCTTCCGCCGCGCCGAGCGCCCGCCCGCCGCCCGCCCGCCGGCCCCGCCCGCCCGCTGGAGCGGTCCGGCGGCCGCACTCGGGGTGACCCTCGCGCTCTTCGGGGTGCTGGGGCTGTCCATCGTGGGCTTCGGCGGGCTGCTGGACGGGCACACGGCGGTACTGATCGCCGTACGGATCACCGCCCCGACGGCGGTCGCGATGGCCCTCGCGGGCTGGGCCCTGGTGGAGGCCGCCGGGGGGTTGTTCATACGTCGCGGCGCCGTACGGCGATGACCGCGAGGGCGACCGCGACGAGCGGCCAGGTCACGTACACGACCAAGGCGCCGGTCAACGTGGGGTAGTGCTCCGGGCCCACGGCGTTCGGCGGTCCCCAGGCCTCGACCAGGCGCCGCCAGGCGCTGAGCACCATCGCGTGGTTGACGTCGGTGGTCCAGCGGCGGGACGGGGTGAAGAGCACCGGCAGCATCAGCAGGGCGAAGGTGCTGGTGACCATGGTGGTGGCGCTGTGCCGGATCAGGACGCCGAGGCCGAGGCCGACCAGCGCGCAGACCGGGGCCAGCAACGTGGATGCCAGGAAGGCCCGGAACACGCCGGGGTGGGTGATCGGGACGGCGGCGTGCCACCTGCTCAGGACGGCTTCGGAGACCGCGAACGAACCGCCGGCCATGATCGCGCCCAGCACGGTCCACAGTGCGGTCACCACGACCGCCTTGGCCAGGACCAGGGAGGCGCGGGCGGGGACGGCCACGGTGGTGGTGCGGATGAGGCCGCTGCTGTACTCGCTGACGGTGGTGATCGCGCCGATGCTGCCTGCGGCGAGTATCAGCGTCATGCCTCCGGCGGTCGAAAAGGCGTCGCCCAGCAAGAACGTGTGCTGCGGGTTCGACAGCGTCGCCGTCGCCGAGCAGGCGACGACGAGCACGGTGACGAGGGCGAGCGTCCACGGGGTGGAACGCAGCGACCGTATTTTGATCCACTCGGAGGCGAGCAGGTCGCTGAAGCGGGCGGTCATCGGGGCTCTCCTGCCGGGTATTCGACGCTGTCGGCGGTGAGTTCCATGAAGGCGTCCTCCAATGAGGCGGTGCGGGTGGTCAGTTCGTGCAGCACGATCCGGTTGTCCAGGGCCAGCGCTCCGATCCGGTCCGCCGGCAGCCCCGTCACGGCGAGCCGCTCCGCCCCCGCCGAGCCTTCCGCCTCGACCGACGCGCCCGCCGCGCTGAGCACCGCCGTCAGTTCCGCGGCCTGCGGTGTGCCCACGATCACGCTGAGCAGCCGGGTACCGCGGGCGGCGAAGTCCCTTACGGACTCGGCACAGATGAGCCGGCCCTGGCCGATGACGACGAGCTGGTCGGCGGTGGTCTCCATCTCCGTCATCAGATGGCTGGAGAGAAAGACGGTGCGGCCCTCGGCGGCCAGGCGGCGGAAGAGGTGGCGCACCCAGAGGACGCCCTCCGGGTCCATGCCGTTGATCGGTTCGTCGAACATCAGCACCGGCGGGTCGCCGAGCAGTGCGCCGGCGATGCCGAGCCGCTGCTTCATGCCGAGCGAGAAACCGCCGATGCGGCGGCCTGCCACCTCGGTCAGCCCCACCTCGCCTAGGACTTCCCCGACCCGCCGCAGTGGGATGCCGTTGCTGCGGGCCAGGGCCGAAAGATGCGCGGCGGCGCTGCGGCCCCCGTGGACCTGCTGGGCGTCGAGCAGGGCGCCGACGTGGCGCAGGCCGCGCGGGTGGCTGGCGAAGGGGACGCCGCTGACGGTGGCGGTGCCGGCGGTGGGGGCATCCAGGCCGAGGATCATGCGCAGGGTGGTCGACTTCCCGGCCCCGTTGGGACCGAGGAATCCGGTGACCCGGCCGGGGCGGACGGTGAAGGAGAGACGGTCGACGGCGGTCTTGGCGCCGTAGTGCTTGGTGAGTTCGCTGACTTCGATCACGGTGCCGAGCCTGGCGGCCGGGTGCCGGTACGGGCATCGGCCGGGCGACTGCACATCGCGGGACGGAGTTGTCCCGTGGGCGTACATCCCCGGGCCGATGCCGAGCGGGCAGGACGGCGGCTAGCCTCGCGGCATGGACGCCACACCATCCGCCCGGCTGCCGACGGGCATTTCGCATCGCATGGCACCGGTCCTGGGGTGGGTGACGGCCACCTTTGTTCTGGTGAGCCCGTTTGTGAGCCTGGTGGGAGACTGTCTCGGGATCCAACGTGGGTTCGCGATCCTGGTCCCGGTGGCCCTTCCGGCGATCCTCGTGGTGGCCGCGCTGCTGCGGCGCTTCCCCTTGACGGTCGTTTCCCTGCTGCTGGCGGCCACGGTAGCTACCGCGTTGGTCCCGCTCCCGTACACCACGCTGAACTCGCCGGAGGAACTGACGGCCGCGCAGCTGGGGCCCGCGGCGATCGCCATCTGCTATGTCGCCGCCACCCGGTCGAGCCGGATCGCGCTGTCCGCACTTGCCATGGTGGTGGTCACCCTGGTCGGATTCCATGCCGTCAAGGCGGGGCAGCAGGGTATGGACCTCCACCGGATCCAAGTCCAACTGAAGGTCGCGTCCGCGGTCGGGGTCGCCTGGCTGATCGGCCACTCGATCCGCCAGAGCCGCCGGGCCACCGCCGACTCGCGCAGGCACGCCACCGAGCAAGCGATCACCGCCGAACGGCTGCGGATCGCCCGCGAGTTGCATGACATGGTCGCCCACAGCATCGGCATCATCGCGATCCAGGCCGGGGTGGGCAGCCGCGTCATCGAAACCCAGCCCGCCGAAGCCCGTGAGGCGTTGCGGGCCATCGAGACCACCAGCCGGGAGACGCTGTCTGGCCTGCGCCGCACCCTCGTCGCCCTGCGCCGGGCCGACCCCGACCCGGTTCCCGCTTCCGCCCCCGCGCCGGGGCTCGCCGACCTGGACCGGCTGGCGGCCACGACCACGGACGCCGGGGTCTGCGTCGAGGTGCGGTGGGGCGGGGAACGGCGTCCGCTGCCGTCCGACATCGACCTGTCCGCGTACCGCATCGTGCAGGAGGCGGTGACCAACGTGGTCCGCCACGCGGGCACCGGGCACTGCCGGGTGCTCGTCGGTTACGGGAAGGACGAGCTGTCCGTGGAGGTCACCGACGACGGGCGCGGTCTCCCCGGAGGCGCGGGGGACACCGGCTTCGGCATCACCGGCATGCGGGAGCGCGTCAGCCTGCTCCACGGTCACTTCAGCGCCGGGCCCCGCCCCGAGGGCGGCTTCCGGGTCACCGCACGACTGCCGCTGCCGGAGCCGGTGGCGGCCGTATGACGATCCGGGTCCTCCTTGCCGACGACCAGCCGCTGGTACGGTCCGGGCTGCGCGTCCTCATCGCCGACAACCCCGACCTCCAGGTCGTCGGCGAGGCCGCGACCGGCACCGAGGCGGTCCGGCTCACCCGGGACCTCCGCCCCGATGTCGTCGTCATGGACATCCGCATGCCCGGCATGGACGGCATCGAGGCCACGCGCCTGATCACCATGGACGAAGGGGACACCCGCGTCCTCGTCCTCACCACCTTCGACGAGGACGACCACGTCTACGGCGCGCTCCGCGCCGGGGCGAGCGGCTTCGCCGTCAAGGACATGGCCCTCGACGACATCCTCGGCGCGATCCGCGTCGTCGCCGCCGGTGACGCCCTCATCGCCCCCGGCGTAACCCGCCGTCTGATCGCCGACTTCGTCGGCCGCCCCGGGCCCGGCTCCAAGCACCGCTCCCCGCGGCCCGTCCCGGGCATCACCGAGCGGGAACGCGAAGTGCTGACCCTGGTCGGCTGCGGCCGCTCCAACAGCGAGATCGCCGATGAGCTCTTCATCACGGTCGCCACGGCCAAGTCGCACGTCGCCCGGCTGTTCACCAAGCTCGGCGCCCGCGACCGCGTCCAGCTCGTGATCACCGCTTACGAGGCGGGGCTGGTCACCCCGTCACACGGGCCACTGTGAGTGCGTGAACGGTGGCAGTGCTGCCATCGGGGCGGTAGAGCACGCGCCTTCGCACCCACGGGGTCGATCTGGCGCAGCCGACGGAACTCGTTCATGGCCTGGTGCTGCCACACGACGGTATGGGTCATGAGGCTGCGGCCCGTGGATCCGCGTCCTCCAGCCGGGCCATGAAGTCGTCGTGCGTCATCGACGGGCCGGTCGGAGCCGCCTCGCGGGCAGCGGCTTCGGCAGCGTCAGCGGCATCCCGTAGGCCCTGAGGCTCCTCAAGCGGATACGTCTCCATGCGGACACCGTACGGGCCGGTCCGGTCGCCGGGTACGGGCGGTTGTGCCGCCCGCATTAGGCTGGTAGGGCTGTCCGCCCCCTCACGCGCGAATCACACGCATATCGCGAGCATGGAGAAAAATGGCCGTCAACCTGGTCAACGTCGAGTCCGTCGGCAAGGTGTACGGGACCCGTACGCTGCTCGACAGCATCTCGCTCGGCGTGTCGGAAGGCGACCGCATCGGGGTGGTCGGCCGCAACGGCGACGGCAAGACGACGCTGATTCGGATGCTGGCGAAGCTGGAGGACCCGGACACCGGACGGGTGACGCACCTGGGGGACCTGCGGCTGGGGGTGCTGACGCAGCACGACAGCCTGGACCCGGCGGCGACGGTGCGGCATGAGGTGCTCGGGGACAAGGCGGACCACCAGTGGGCGGGGGACGCCAAGATCCGGGACGTGCTGACGGGGCTGTTCGGGGGGCTGGACCTGCCGGGCTTCCCGGAGGGGCTGGACACGGTGATCGGGCCGCTGTCCGGCGGTGAGCGCCGCCGCATCGCGCTGGCGAAGCTGCTGATCGACGAGCAGGACCTGGTCGTGCTGGACGAGCCGACGAACCACCTGGACGTCGAGGGCATCTCGTGGCTGGCGGCGCACCTGCAGACCCGGCGCTCGGCGCTGGTCTGCGTGACGCACGACCGGTGGTTCCTGGACCAGGTGTGCACCCGGATGTGGGACGTGCAGAGCGGCGAGGTGCACGACTACGAGGGCGGCTACAGCGACTACGTCTTCGCGCGCGCCGAGCGCGAGCGGATCGCCGCCACCGAGGAGAGCAAGCGGCAGAACCTGATGCGCAAGGAGCTGGCCTGGCTGCGGCGCGGGGCCCCGGCACGTACGAGCAAGCCCCGGTACCGGATCGAGGCGGCGAACGAGCTGATCGCGGACGTGCCGCCGCCGCGCGACACCGCCGAGCTGATGAAGTTCGCCAACTCGCGCCTGGGGAAGACGGTCTTCGACCTCAAGGACGTGACCGTGCAGGCCGGGCCGAAGGTGTTGCTGAAGCACCTCACCTGGCAGCTCGGTCCGGGCGACCGGATCGGCCTGGTCGGGGTGAACGGCGCGGGCAAGACCTCGCTGCTGCGGGCGCTCGCGGAGGCGGCGTACAGCGACGGGGACAAGCAGCCGGCGGCCGGGCGGGTCAGCGTGGGCAAGACGGTGAAGCTGGCCTATCTGTCGCAGGAGGTCGCGGAGCTGGACCCGGCGTGGCGGGTGCTGCAGGCCGTGGAGGCGGTGCGGCAGCGCGTGGACCTGGGCAAGGGGCGGGAGATGACCGCCGGGCAGCTGTGCGAGAAGTTCGGGTTCACCAAGGAGAAGCAGTGGACGCCGGTCGGCGACCTGTCGGGCGGTGAGCGGCGGCGGCTGCAGATCCTGCGGCTGCTGATGGACGAGCCGAATGTGCTGTTCCTGGACGAGCCGACCAACGACCTGGACATCGAGACCCTGACCCAGCTGGAGGACCTCCTCGACGGCTGGCCGGGCTCGATGGTCGTGATCTCCCACGACCGGTACTTCCTGGAGCGTACGACGGACCGCGTGCTCGCCCTGCTCGGCGACTTCACGCTGCGCATGCTGCCGCGCGGCGTCGACGAGTACCTGGAGCGCCGCCGCGCCGCCGTCGAGGCGGCGGCCCCGGCCGCCGCGCCCGCGAAGCCCAAGGGCGGCGGCGACAGCCGGGCGGCGAAGAAGGAGCTGCAGAAGGTCGAGCGGCAGCTCGACAAGGTCGCGGAGCGGGAGAAGAAGCTGCACGCGCAGATCGCCGAGAACGCGACGGACTTCGAGCGGGTCGCGAACCTGGACATGGAACTGCGCTCGCTGAGCGCCGAGCGGGACGAGCTGGAGATGCGCTGGCTGGAGCTCGCGGACGAGGTGTAGCGAGGCGTCGTCAGGCGCAGCCGATCTACAGTCGTAACCCAACGGTGTCAAGTAGGCACCCTGCGCTGTGAGTTGCCAGTGATACAAAGAGCCCCATGTCGCAGCCGCCGCTTCCCCCTCCGTACGATCCCCTGGTGCCGCGCAGCAGCGGTGGCGGCGGCAACGGCAAGCTGATCGGCGTCGTGGTGGCCTCGGCCGTCGCTCTCGTGGCGGTCGTCGGCGGTGTGCTGGCGGCGGCCTCCGATGACGTGGTGACCTCGAACGGGCCTCAGGTGGGCCCGATCGCCGCCCACTCGCAGCGCGTTGGCGGCAGCGGCGGCGGCGACAGCGACGCGATCCGGGCCGGGCTGCTGTGGACCAAATCCGAGTCCGAGGCCGGTGCGTCGGCGCCGGACGTGTGGTTCACCGGGAAGGCGATCGTCGAGGCGGGGCCGGACGCGGTTGTCTCCTACGACATCGACAGCGGGCACAAGAACTGGTCGGTCCCGCTGCCCGGCGAGCCCTGCCACGCCTCGCCGGAGAGCCCGGACGACCGGATCGTGGTGCAGTACGGCGCCGGGTGCGCCCGGATGATGGCGATCGACATCGCCAAGGGTTCCGTGCTGTGGACCACGACGGTGCACGGGAAATGCGGTGACGTCGGCGAGGAGGGCGGGTCGGAGCCGATCGCGGTCATCCAGTGCGGCGCGTCCGGCGATGCCACGTCCTACGTGCAGGGGATCAGCGCGTCCGGCGGCAGGCAGTGGAGCTGGGAGGTGCCCTCGCACAGCGAGGTCAGCGCTGTGATCTCCACCGACCCGGTGGTGGTCGCTCTGTCGGCCGGGCAGGGCTCGCCGCTGTCGGAGGTCGTGTTCCTGGTGGACGGGAAGGCGAAGTCCCGTATCCCGCTGGGCAGTCCGGGCGCGCAGGGCTATGCGGTGGACTCGGACACGCTCTACGCCTCCACCGGGTTCCACCCGGGGCGGATCGCGGCCATCGGCCTGAGCACCGGACAGGTGAAGTGGCTCGCCGGGCCGGACTGGGAGCGCGAGGTGACGGTGGTCGGCCTGGACGAGGGCGGAAGCAAGGTGATCGGGTATCAGGCGGCCGCGTACGGCAAGCCGGGGCGGCTGGTCGCGGTGGACACCGAGACGCACGAGGCGACGCCGTACATGGAGCTCCCGGCGGGCGCCGGAGTCGGCGGTCACCTGTGGCTGTACAGGGAGCACTTCTTCGCTACGACGGCGAAGTCGATCACGGCCTTCGGCTGAACGGACACATGTTGTCCGACTGAGTTACGAAACAGACCCTTTCGGGGGTGAACCAGCCAACAAAGGGCGGGAATTCCGATAATGAGGGAGGCTTCTGACCAGTAAGGGGCGCGGAAAGTCGAACAAGCGTGTACCTTCCGGGGCTAGACCCGGGCCCACAGAGGGGGCACAGCTGGGCTCGGTGGATGAGGGGGACGCCATGGGCGTACGGCTTGTGGTGGTCGACGACCACCGTCTGCTGGCGGAAGCGCTCGCCTCCGCGCTCAAGCTGCGCGGGCACCGCGTCCTCGCGGCCTCCGCACCCGCCTCCGGTGCGGCCGACCTGGTGCTGTCGCGGTCGCCGGAGGTCTGCCTGATCGGGACCGCGTCCCCGGCCGAGCCGGGGGTCTTCGACCCGGTTGTACGGATCAAGAAGGAGCGGCCGGGGGTCGCCGTGCTGGTCCTCGGGCCGGTGCCGAACCCCCGTGGGATCGCCGCCGCCTTCGCCGCCGGCGCCTCGGGCTACGTACGCCACGACGAGCGCATCGAGGGCGTCGAGCGCGCCATGAGCAAGGCCCGTGCCGGCGAGGTCGCCGTCGCCCCCGCCCTCCTCCAGGCCGCCTTCGCCGAGCTCCTCAACCCCGTCGCCGAGCCCGACGACGAGGGCACCCGGCTCCTCCAGATCCTCACCCCCCGCGAGATCGAGGTCCTCGTCCGCGTCGCCGAGGGCGAGGACACCCGCCTCATCGCCGCCGGCATGGGCATCGCCTCCAGCACCGCGCGCACCCACGTCCAGCGCGTCCTCATGAAGCTCGGCGTCGGCTCCCGCCTGGAAGCGGCGGCCCTGGCCGCCCGCACCGGCCTGCTGGACCGCGCTACGACTCCGCTTCATCCGGCGCGGCCGGCGGCGGAGGCGTAGGGCTGAGCTTCAGCCACACCAGGAAGAACAGGCCCAGCAGGAGCATGCCCAGGCCCGTCCAGAGGTTGATGTTGATGCCCTGGGCCTTGTCGATGGAGGCGTCGGACGCGGCCAGGCCGGCGATCGTGACGATGACGCCATAGAGGGTGAAGAGGCCGCCGATGATGCGGCGGATGTCGAACAGGCGGGCGGCGGTGGTGGAGAGCTTCTCCAGCTCTTCCATCTGGTGCTGGTACTCGGGCTCACGGGGCTCGTCGTCGGTCATGCGATGTCACCTCTGAACGGGAATCAGAACGAGAAGGGGATGTAGCACAGCGCGGCCAGCACCAGCGCGGTCCAGCCCAGCAGCGCGGGCCGGCGGTACCAGGCGTCGTCGCCCTTGGCCGGGGGCTCTGCCACGCCGGGGGAGCGGGTGCCGTAGACCAGGCCGGCGAGCTCGGCGGCGGTCTTGGGCGGGGTGAAGAAGGTGACGACGACCATGACGACGGCGCCGGTGACGAAGGCGACGATCGCGGAGACGAAGTTCGCGCCCTGGTCGCTCGGGATGCCGATGACGTCCTGCTTGTAGAACCAGAAGTAGTTGATCATCGCGGCGACCGTGCCGCTGAGCAGCCCCCAGAAGCCCGCCTTGGCGGAGGTCCGCTTCCAGAACATGCCGATGATGAAGACCACGAACATCGGCACGTTGAAGAAGGAGAAGAGCGTCTGGAGGTACGCCATGATGTTGCTGAAGGTGGACGCCAGGAAGGCCGTGCCCATGCTGGCGAACACCCCGATCACGGTGATGATCCGGCCGAAGCGCACGTAGTACTCGTCGGGGCGGCCCGGCCGCACGTACGGCCCCCAGATGTCGTTGGTGAAGACCGTGTTGAAGGACGAGACGTTCGCCGCCATGCCCGCCATGAAGGCCGCCAGCAGGCCGGTGACCGCGATGCCGAGCACGCCGTTGGGCAGCAGGTCCTGCATGAGCAGCGGGATCGCGTCGTTGTACGTCAGATCGGACTTGTCCGTGCCGATCGTCGGCAGGATCGCCGCCGCGACGAGCCCGGGGACCATCACGATGAACGGGATGAAGATCTTGGGGAAGGCCGCGATCAGCGGGGTGCGCTGGGCGGCGGAGAGGTTCTTCGCGGACAGGGCGCGCTGGACCTCGGCGAAGTTGGTGGTCCAGTAGCCGAAGCTGAGGACGAAGCCGAGGCCGAGGACGATGGTCAGCCAGTTCGCGCCGAGCGGGTTGGGGTCGCCGATGCCGGTGCCGTTCCAGGCGGTGGTGAAGTCGACGCCGTGCGAGGCGTCGAGCGAGTCGGTGAGGCCGCTGACGCCGCCGACCCGCTTGAGGCCGACCACCGTCAGGGGGATCAGCGCGGCGAGGATGACGAAGAACTGCAGCACCTCGTTGTAGATCGCCGAGGACAGACCGCCGATGGTGATGTAGATCAGCACGAAGAACCCGGCGACGACGATGGCCACCCACTGCGGCCACCCCAGCAGCGCCTCGACGACGATCGCCAGCGCGTAGAGATTGACGCCCGCGATGAGGATGGCGGCGCACGCGAAGAGGATCGAGCTGAGCAGGTGCGCGCCCCGGTCGTAGCGGTGCAGCAGGAACTCCGGTACGGACCGGACCTTCGAGCCGTAGTAGAACGGCATCATCACCAGGCCGAGGAAGACCATCGCCGGGATCGCGCCGATCCAGTACCAGTGCACGGTGTACGCGCCGTACTGTGCTCCGTTGGCCGCCATGCCGAGGATCTCGGTGGCGCCGAGGTTGGCGGCGACGAAGGCGAGGCCGGTCACCCAGGCGGGCAGGGAGCGGCCGGACAGGAAGAAGTCGAGGCTGGTCTTGACGCTGCGCCGGGCGGCGAAGCCGATGCCGAGGACGACGACGAAGTAGATCGCGAGGATCGCGTAGTCCAGCACGTTGACCGGCAGACGGAGATCGTCGGCGAGGTGGAGCGGGGCGTGCGGGGAGGGCAGGGAGCGCATATCGCGGATGCCTCCCCGGAATGCCGGAATCATTGACGCGACTGTTGCCTTGTGGTTAATTGTGTTCGCTTATGTTTGGTGGACGGATGAGCAGCCAGGAGCCCGCACGGTGAAGAAGACGACGACCCGGCTCGCCGACGGTCGCGAGCTGATCTACTACGACCGCCGGGACGACGCGGTGCGCGACGCCGTCGACCACCGGCCGCTCGACCCGGTGGCCACGGCCTCGGAGATCCGCCGCGACCCGCTGCTCGGCGACTCCGTCGCGATCGCGTCCCACCGGCAGGGCCGCACCTATCTGCCGCCCGCCGACGAGTGCCCGCTGTGCCCGTCGCGCGAGGGCCGGCTCAGCGAGATCCCGGACAGCGACTACGACGTCGCGGTCTTCGAGAACCGCTTCCCCTCCCTCAGCGGGGACACCGGGCGCTGCGAGGTGGTCTGCTTCACCTCCGACCACGACAAGTCCTTCGCCGACCTCACCGAGGACCAGGCCCGCCTGGTCCTGGACGCCTGGACCGACCGCACGGCCGAGCTGTCCCAGCTGCCCTCCGTCGAGCAGGTCTACTGCTTCGAGAACCGCGGCAAGGAGATCGGCGTCACCCTGGGCCACCCGCACGGGCAGATCTACGGCTACCCCTTCGTCACCCCGCGCACCGAGCTGATGCTGCGTTCCCTGGAGCAGCACCGCGAGGCCACCGGCGGCCGCAACCTCTTCGACGACACGATCGCCGCCGAGCTCGCCGACGGCTCCCGCATCGTGATGGACACCGCGCACTGGACGGCCTTCGTCCCCTACGCCGCCCACTGGCCGTACGAGGTGCACCTCTACCCCAAGCGCCGGGTGCCGGACCTGCTGGGCCTGGACGAGGAGACACGGGCGGAGTTCCCGGAGGTCTACCTGGAGCTGCTGCGCCGTTTCGACCGGATCTTCGGCGAGAACGAGCCCGCGACCCCGTACATCTCGGGCTGGCACCAGGCGCCCTTCAGCAGCGAGCTGCGCCGCGAGTTCGCGCTGCACCTGGAGCTGTTCACCATCCGCCGAACGGCGGGCAAGCTGAAGTTCCTGGCGGGCTCGGAGTCCGGCATGAGCGCCTTCATCAACGACGTGCCGCCGGAGGCCGCGGCGCAGCGGCTGCGGGCGGTCGCGAGCGTATGAGCGCCTTCAGCGGCTTCATGGAAAGCTCTCAGCGAGCCCTCACGAGCCGCCGTTACGGTGGCGGCGAGACGGACACCGCAGACATCAGGAAGGCAGCCACCCTGTGAGCACCGACACCACCGACCCCACCGGTACGAAGAAATACCTGGTCACCGGCGGCGCCGGCTACGTCGGCAGCGTCGTCACCCGGCACCTGCTGGAGGCGGGCCACGAGGTCACCGTCCTGGACGACCTGTCCACCGGCTTCCGCGCCGGGGTCCCCGAGGGCGCCGAGTTCGTCGAGGGCCGCATCCAGACCGACGCCGCGCGCATCCTGGACCCCTCCTACGACGGTGTGCTGCACTTCGCCGCCAGCTCCCAGGTCGGCGAGTCCGTCGTCAACCCCGAGAAGTACTGGCGCAACAACGTCGCCGGCTCGCTGGAGCTGCTCACCGCCATGCGCGAGGCGGGCGTGCGCAAGCTGGTCTTCTCCTCCACCGCCGCCACCTACGGCGAGCCGAAGACCGTCCCGATCACCGAGGACGAGCCGACGCTGCCCACCAACCCGTACGGGGCTTCGAAGCTCGCCGTCGACCACATGATCACCAGCGAGGCCGTCGCCCACGGCCTGGCGGCGGTCTCGCTGCGCTACTTCAACGTCGCGGGCGCGTACGGCAGCTCCGGCGAGCGCCACGACCCCGAGTCGCACCTCATCCCGCTGGTCTTCCAGGTCGCCCAGGGCCGCCGCGAGGCCATCTCCGTCTTCGGCGAGGACTACCCGACCCCCGACGGCACCTGCGTCCGCGACTACATCCACGTCGCCGACCTCGCCGACGCCCACCTGCTGGCCCTGGAGCACGCCGCCCCCGGCGAGCACCTCATCTGCAACCTCGGCAACGGCAGCGGCTTCTCCGTGCGCGAGGTCATCGAGACCGTCCGCCAGGTCACCGGCCACCCGATCCCCGAGGTCCTCGCCCCCAGGCGCGGCGGCGACCCGGCGGTACTCGTGGCCTCCGCCGAGCGGGCGAAGGAGCGGCTGGGCTGGAAGCCGTCCCGCGCCGACCTCACGGGTATCGTGCGCGACGCATGGGAATTCACGCAGAACCTGGAGAACGAGAAGTGACGGCAGACGCCCTTCGCGACGACCTCGGCGACGCCTTTCGCGCCGTTTACGGCACCGCCCCCGACGGGGTCTGGGCGGCGCCCGGCCGGGTCAACCTGATCGGTGAGCACACCGACTACAACGACGGCTTCGTGATGCCCTTCGCGCTGCCGCACACCACGATCGCGGCCGTCTCGCGCCGCGAGGACGGGCTGCTGCGGCTGCACTCCGCCTCCGGCGACGTGGACGGCGCCGTCGTCGAGCTGCAGGTCGGCGAACTGCACCCCGACGCCCCCGCGGAGGGCTGGGCCGCGTACCCCGCCGCCGTGTTCTGGGCGCTGCGCGACGCGGGCCACGAGGTGGGCGGCGCGGACATCCACTACGAGTCCACCGTCCCCACCGGCGCCGGCCTGTCCTCCTCCGCCGCCCTCGAAGTGGTCACCGCGCTCGCGCTGAACGACCTCTACGACCTGGGGCTGGAAGGGTGGCGGCTGGCCCGGCTGTGCCAGCGCGCGGAGAACGTCTACGTCGGCGCCCCCACCGGCATCATGGACCAGACCGCCTCCGCCTGCTGCACCGCAGGCCACGCCCTGTTCCTGGACACCCGGGACCTGTCGCAGCGCCAGATCCCGGTGGACCTGGCCGCACAGGGGCTGCGGCTGCTGGTCGTCGACACCCAGGTCAAGCACGCCCACAGCGAGGGCGAGTACGGCAAGCGGCGGGCCGGCTGCGAGGCGGCGGCGGACGCGCTGGAGGTCGACGCGCTGCGCGACATCCCCTTCGAGGGGCTCGACGACGCCCTCGCGCGCCTGGACGACGAGGAACTCGTCCGCCTCACCCGGCATGTCGTCACCGAGGACCACCGGGTCGAGCAGGTCGCCCGCCTGGCCGGGGACGGCGACTTCCGCGCCCTCGGGCCGGTCCTGACCGAGGGCCATGCCTCACTGCGCGACGACTTCCGCATCTCCTGCCCGGAGTTGGACCTGGTGGTCTCCGCCGCCAACGACTCCGGCGCGCTCGGCTCCCGGATGACCGGCGGCGGCTTCGGCGGCTCGGCGATCGTCCTGGTCGAGGACGCGGCCGCGCACAAGGTCGAGGAGGCGGTGCTCGCGGCCTTCGCCTCGGCCGGCTTCCGTACGCCGCGGGTCTTCAGCGCGGTTCCGTCCGAAGGCGCCCGCCGACTGGCCTGAACCGATCAGTATCTGCAACAAAACCCAACTCCATCAAGCAAGTTTTGCCATTCCGGCGCCTTTGTCAGCCCCTGCCCCTACGCTTTTTTCACAGCGCCGGTGGGGGCCGGCGCAGCATCAGGGGGCGAGACACAAGGGTTCGGCACCTGGAACGGGGTAGTAGTCCACCACCTACGGCGGCGGTCGTACGGACGGTGGCTGCGGTGCACAGCCCCGCTCCGGGTGCCGGATCCTCCGTGGCGACCGCCTCCACCTTGGGGGACTGCCAAATGCCGGGAGTGGGGCCCGTGGTACGGATTCGCGTTCTCGTCGTGGACGACCATCGCATCTTCGCCGAATCGCTCGCCGCAGCCCTCGCTGCCGAGCCCGATGTCGACGTATCGGCGGCCGGCAGCGCACCGGCCGCTCAGCGCTGCCTGGAGCGCGCCGCGGCCGACGGCCGCCGCTACGACGTCCTGCTCGTGGACGCCGACCTGGGCGCCGCCGCCGGCGCCGCCAGAGTGCCGGTCGCCGCGGCGGCCCTGAGCAACGCCAACCGGGTGCCCGAACCGCGGCTGCCCGAACCGGGGTTGCACGCGGTCCCCGCCGACGGGCACGTCCCGGCCCCGCCGGCCGACGGCATAGCCCTGGTCGAGCGGGCGCGCACCGACCACCCGGCGATGCGCACCGTCGTCCTCGCCGAGCGCGACGACGCCCGCCGCGCCGCCCGCGCCCTGCAGGCCGGGGCGTCCGGCTGGGTCGCCAAGGACTGCTCGCTGTCCCGGCTGCTGGCCGTCATGCGCGGCGTACTGCGCGACGAGACCCATCTGCCGCCCGCTCTGCTCACCGGCGTACTGCGGGAGTTGACCGCCGCCCGCCGGCATCGCACCGAGAGCGAGCGCCTGGTGGAGTCGCTCACCCCGCGCGAGCAGGAAGTGCTGCGCTGCATGGTCGCCGGGCTGGGCCGCAAGGCGGTGGCCGAGCGGCTCTACCTCTCCCCGCACACGGTGCGTACGCACATGCAGAACGTGCTCGGCAAGCTCGGCGTCCACTCGACGCTGGCCGCCGTGGCCCTGGCCCGGCGCGCCGGGGTAGGACCGGCCGACCTGGCGGCGAACGCCGGGGCGTGAGGCAGACGCGCTGAGGCGGCGGCCTGCTCTCCCCGCGAACGGGGAAAGCAGGCCGCCGGGTCACCGACAGGAGCCGGTGTCAGTTGCCACCCTCAGCGCTGGTCCAGCTGTTGCTGCTGTTGCTGTTCCAGTCCTGGTTGTGGCTGTTCTCG
>Ga0307517_10002480_pt1 | contig 29532 bp, 33 predicted proteins | sample 23_EM_MG_FD_194515 | JGI IMG/M metagenome (GOLD analysis project Ga0307517, IMG submission 194515) | Populus trichocarpa ectomycorrhiza microbial communities from riparian zone in the Pacific Northwest, United States - 23_EM | ecosystem: Host-associated > Plants > Roots > Unclassified | place... | reverse complement strand
ATTTGTTTGTGCAAATGCATCGAGAGAGAGTGTGTGGTGTGTGTACTATCTACATACAGACACCGAGGCCTGGTCATGACCTGGTGGTTTCAAGGGAGACGGAGAAACACATTAAATAAAATAAAATAAAAAGTATATCTTTGCCATCAACGAGGACCAGTGCACCTTGACCATCGGGGACAAGTTTCTCTTTCAATATTCGATCACGATTCAAAGCAGCTTAGCACATCCCAGATCCAAACCCCCTCCATTTCTTGTATGTTTTTTTAGCTTGAATTGTAGTTTTCACACGCGTGGACACAGAATGGTCATCCTACTCTCAGATCAATGATCCATTAGCTTGTAATGATCTAGTAGCTTGACCGAATGCACCCAATTTGGTAACTTGCTCAGGCCAGGGTGTAAGACGCACACTTTTTTAGATGAGGATCTAATTGAAATATGTGAAAAAGTATAGGGGCTAGGAACATGATGTTGTTTGCCCTGGTAAAATATCTTGCCTTTAATAAATAGCAACGAGCCCTGGGAAAGAAACCGGAACCACAAAAATTATCCAAAACCACAAAAATTATCCAAAACAATGGCCACCTCGAAGCTTCTAGCTTCCACCCTCCGCAGAACCCTAACCACCTCTTCCTCCTTCCGCCGCTTCTCCACCGCAGCGGCAGAAGCAGTCGCGCTGGCATCAGAACCCGAAGATTCCATGACAATAAAAGGCGTGAAAATCTCATCTCGTCCTCTCTATCTCGACATGCAAGCAACATCTCCAGTAGACCCTAGGGTTCTCGACGCGATGCTCCCTTACTATCTCGCTCGCTACGGCAACCCTCACTCACGGACTCACCTTTACGGCTGGGAATCCGATCAAGCCGTCGAAACGGCCCGCTCTCAGATCGCCGATTTAATTGGCGCGTCGCCGAAAGAAATTGTCTTCACTTCAGGAGCGACGGAGTCTAATAATATTTCAGTCAAAGGAGTTATGAAGTTTTATAAGGAAAAGAAACGACATGTCGTTACTACTCAGACGGAGCATAAGTGTGTTTTGGATTCTTGCAGGCATCTTCAGCAAGAGGGTTTTGAGGTTACGTATTTGCCTGTTGGGAATGATGGCATTGTTGATTTGGAGAAGCTGAAGGGATCGATTCGGCCGGATACTGGGCTTGTTTCGGTGATGGCGGTGAATAATGAGATTGGTGTGATTCAGCCAATGGAGGAGATTGGGGAAATTTGTAAGGAGTTGAATGTTCCATTTCATACGGATGCTGCGCAAGCGTTAGGGAAGATTCCGATTGATGTGGATAAGTGGAATGTGAGTTTGATGTCTTTGAGTGGGCATAAGATTTATGGGCCGAAAGGGGTTGGTGCTTTGTATATGCGTAGGCGGCCAAGGATAAGGGTGGAGCCCCAAATGAATGGGGGTGGACAAGAGAGAGGGATAAGGAGTGGGACGGTGCCTACTCCTTTAGTCGTGGGAATGGGGGCAGCCTGTGAATTGGCGAAAAAGGAAATGGAGTATGATGATAAGAGGATTAGGGCGTTGCACGAGAGGATGTTGAATGGTGTTAGGGCTAAGCTTGATGGTGTTGTGGTGAATGGGAGTGTTGAGAGGAGGTATGCTGGGAATTTGAATCTCTCGTTTGCTTACGTTGAAGGAGAGAGTTTGTTGATGGGGTTGAAGGATGTGGCTGTGTCAAGTGGAAGTGCTTGTACGAGTGCTAGTTTGGAGCCTTCATATGTGCTGAGGGCATTAGGGGTGGATGAGGACATGGCACATACCTCCATTAGGTTTGGAATTGGGAGGTTTACCACGGAGGAGGAGATTGATAGGGCAATTGAGCTCACGGTGCAGCAAGTTGAGAAGTTGAGGGAAATGAGCCCGCTTTATGAGATGGTAAAGGAAGGGATTGATATTAAGCAGATTCAATGGGCACAACACTGATTGGATTAGACTAATGCTATGAATATCACTGTGGGGTAAGCAAGGAGCTTGCGATGTGGATCTTCTGCCATTAAGAATAGCTTTTTGGGTCAAGTGTATGCAGAAGGGATGGGTATCAGCATCCAGGTTCTTACTCTATGTTTTCATTGTACATGCCTTTGAGAACTTTCATAATTTATCAATGATAGAATTTTGGAACTAGTTATCTTAAATTATACTGTCTGTTTATTTTGTCTAGACACTCTTTTTGACACCAAGAGCAATAAAGTGTGCTTCTAGGTTGATGTACTAGTTATTTTCTAATGGATGGATGGATTTGTACCATGATGATTTTGATAATGTTCCAATTTGTGTTTTGTGTGATAATGGTTGGTTTATACTTTCCATTTGTTGGTTTTGGAGTTGAATGTCTGTTAATAATTCTCAAATCAAAGCACTGGATCTGATTTCAAAATGTAAATGAACTCATACATTGGATAAACGCCCAATTTACCAATTTTTATGAAGTTTCCCTGTCTAGATTACATCTTATTTTGTCATTGGCATTATAGGTTTTTTGATCCGAGACATGGTTCACACTTCCGTACGATCTATGATGACGGAGGATAGCCCAGCCCTTTTGTTATTGGATTGAAAGATTGGGCTCACCCAAGCCCAAGTTATTAGATTTTATTTATTTTTATTATTAAACTTCAATTTTTATTATTTTGTTAGACTTTTATTAGTTAGTGGGTTTTAAGCCCAAATTTGATTATGATTAGGGTTTTATTATTTATATGTAATTTTCTTGACATTACAAAAAGTTTTTTTTGAATTGAATAAAATTCACAGAGTTGCATATTTTTTCCAACTCAATTCTTCTCTTTTCTAGCCTTTTCTTCTCTTTCTTTAGCTCCTCTTCTTAGCTTCTTTTCTTTCTTATTAGCCTTCAAATCTTCTTTTGTTCCTTGTCACTTTTGATATTGAATGATTTCATTGTATTTCTTTTCTACATATAGACAAGTCTTGGAAGCAACTGATATAATAATTTATAAGGCAGTTATTTTATTCCATGCTGGAGGGCACATGCTGCAAAATACGTGGAGAGTGTAGACCCATACAGACCTGTATTCATTCAAGTTTGAAAGCAAAAGCATATGCTTGGGAGTCTCAAGCGAAAGAAATCTAATAGCAATTTGAATCTATTAAAGTTCTGAGAGGCAGTAGATCAGAAAACATAGCATTTCCTCTCCAGTAAACCTAGAAATGTGTTAGGGCCAACTTTTGACTAGCTTCTTAATACAGCAGATATACCTAGGATTGTCGAAGTTGGTCATTATTATGATGCTAATGGTGAGCCCAACTTCTTAATCATGCTATTTTTAGCTGCGCATGCTCAACTCATTTTTCCCTCTTCTTTTTATTCTCATTTTACACCTCAATCAAGGATTTTACAAGCTCAACTATGCTATTAGCATGGATTATCTTCTGAATTTCGAGTAGTAAGAGAAGAAGATGTCTAAAGTCATATAGTTCCTCAATTGATTGAGTTTGTGGTCCACTTGCTAGAGTGGGTTGGGTTAGGGTGACACTAGATGAAGTGGGTTGGTTTAGGACTATAGCGATCCTGGATGAAAGCTCAAACGATAAAAATAACCGAGGTGGCTCGAGCTTGCATCAGCGTTTGTGCCGAAAGGTGTTTGTGTGGAACACCAATCCAAAATGCAATTGATGACTTGTACAGCTACTTGGATTCTCACATGATCCCTGTGCTCTATAAAAATCATTTTCAATGCCATACAAGCTCTTAATCCAAAAGGTGACTCCATGGTTACAAGAAGCTGTAAGCAGTTCTGGGAGCTATCATGATGTGCCATACAAAGAGTTGATTGCTTTCTCTCTCTGGGTCAGTCTTCATATGGGGTATGGGGTTATTTACAAACCACCACCACCCCCCAAAAAAAACAAAAAAAAAAACTTTTGAGCTGTCGGCACCTAAAGTGGAAAATTTTTGTACAACCACTCAAACAAAAACTCCAATGTCGTAACCTGGCAAACAATTAGAGGAATTAAAACAAAGACAACAATGGTGCGTCTTTGTACTAATTAGCTAGCCCAAAAACATTGTTGACATTGGTTTAATTAATTAATTTTAATCAATATTTGATTGATTCAAGTATGCTTTAGAATATGGTGTGTAAATATTAGATTGAGGTTGATCCTACTAGGAGCAGAAACAAAACCAGGTACCTGTCTTCTCATTTTGTGCATAGACAAACACTGCACAATCATCTTCCTACAAAAAATCAAACCACTTCCATTTCGTGATTTAGTTGTTGTATTCAATTGATGCTATAATTCAAGTGCTTTTACCAAACATTGCAAAATAATATCGTTTTACACTTGATCCAATATTAGATACTCCTGAAATAACATTTCATTAATCCTCTTGGTAGAACAACCACATAGCATGCTTTTCCATCTTCATGTGTTATATTTGTATTCCTACCCTTAATTGTGAGCTCTTATCTTTATAAAACCACTATCACTTTCAAAATTAACTTCCCCTTTAACCTGGAGCAGCCATTTTGCCATCTCATATTAACAACTACATCATTACAAAAGGTCCTACTCTGAGATGCTTTTATCACAAGCATTGCTTTCTTCTTTATGCATTGATTCCATTTGAAGCTTCCATGCTTTCCCGAGTCCTGCTCTTCTTACTCTCTTCATTTTTCCTCATCTTCTTTTTCTTCTTGGAGTGACTCTCTTCAGCAGATTGGTCAACATTAAAAGTCCTGTATATGTTATTTTCAGTCATTAGTATTGCAAATCTGAAGTAGACAGAAAAGAATGCTGCACGCAACAAAAGAATTACATCAATTCCCAAGATCCTCAATGAAAAGAACGGATAGTAAATTGCAAATGTCCATAAATATCTGTTCAAGTATTTTTTTTCCTTTGTGTTCATTGGGAGGCTAGAGAATAGCTCTCCCGGTCTCAAAATCTCTCCTGTCCTGGATGTAAATAAGATTGGATGCAGCCAAGTGACTTCACCATCTAAACTAGCTAGCAACAGAGAATTTCTTCACAAGTAAAAAAAAATGCTCTTCATGATTCCAGAAATTGATGCACGGTCTTTGCCAAAAAAGAATTGTACCTATATGCCATGAGTTTCGGGGGAAAAAAAGAGAAAAAAAACAAGATTACTTGTCCTGTGTCAAAAAAAGGCAACTCACCCATATTACAGATAAGCCCCTTGGTACCACCTCAAAGCAAGCTTTTGAAGGGAGTTTAAAATGATCAGGTATTGTGCATATATGTCGTGCGTGTGAGTCTACTTATCTTTGACTTGAAAGAACCATAGTACAGATAAGCCACTTGGTACCACCTCAAAGCAAGCTTTTGAAAGTATTTTAAAATGATCAGGTATTGTGCATATATGTCATGTGCGTGAGTCTACTTATCTTTGACTTGAAAGAAAAGAAAAAAAAATAATGCATCGTAACACCCTACGAATTAGTACAAAAATTATTGTTTCCGATTCACTATGTCCTGGGTTTATTCCCCTTGCCTATTAACCTGAACATAAATTTCTAACCTAAATAACAGGCTAGCATCCACTGAAAGGATCTCAAAAGCAATGGATAAAACAGGAATCAGAAGGTTCCACATAGAGATATTCAGTACTCACACAAAGCTCTGTTGCTTCTGATTTTGTTCCTCTTGCATAAACACAACAGGGTCTAAACTGGTAGGCTTGTCCTCATCTTGCTTGCCTTCTTCCTCTTTAATGGCGTTATTGTGGCTGCCACTGCAAGTCCCAGGAATTTTCTTATCTGCCTGTTCTTTCCTTTTCCTCTTTGGCTTTGCACCAATTTCATGCTCATCTTGCACAGACAGTTCATGGTCATGGCAGTCAGTCTTGAAATCATCTTCCTTGCCTTCATGCTCTTTAATGGCATCAAGAACTTTCTTATTTGCATGTTTCCTTTTCTTCTTTGGCTTCGTAACACTTTCAAGGTCCAACTGTGTGGGAGGAAGATTGGAATTCCATGCCAAGACAGCCCTACTACAAGAGTATACCAGGTAAAATCAATAAAGCAACGAGATAAACAGGTCTTTTCCTAATTAAGTTGTAATGAACTAGTATGAGCTGAAGAAGATGGATATGCATGTATTGTTGTGCAGATAACATAGAGTAAGAGGCTAAAACCAATAGTACTGACTCATCATCTGCTTGCTTCTGATTTTCCTTCTTCACCAATAGCATATCCTGCCCTGTTTTTCCAGCTTTAGCTTCATCTTGGACTTTATCTTCTCTGACAACATGGAAATCAAAATGACTGTCAGCTTCAATATGTTTTCTTTTCCTTTCCTAAAGGTTTGCACAGAACTCAAGCACAAAGAGGGATAGATAAATATACATCTTATAAAAATACAAAATTTATTGAAACATTTGATTTAACAAACTACCCTCAGTATCTATTTGTTATTTTACCCTGAGAAAAAGATCAAATAGGCCATCAGCTTCTCAGATTCTTTAGCTATGTTTTATTATGTTTGGATATAACTTTGAGAAAAATAAAGAAATGAAGTAGACAACTAAGCAATTCCCTATATCACAAACATTCAATTTAATACTATATCAAGTTTTCAATGATAACTTGAATGATGCACATGCCACAAAAACTAGTATTTGATTTGTGGGGGGAGAGGAGGGCGTGTAATATGCATGTTGGTGTGACATGTAATGCAGAATTGCACTAACTCATCATTTGTGTCCTTTTGATTTCCTTTATCAGTCACCAGCATATCCTGCAGAGTGTTTTTAACTTCATCATTTGTTTCCTTGTGACTTTCTTTATCGGTCACCAGCATATCCTGCAAAGTGTTTTTAGCTTCAGCCTCATCTGACTGAGCTTTATGCTTGTAACTCAAATGATTGTCAGCATCAAGACTTTCCTTCTCCTTTGCATATTTTTTCCTTCTCCTCTTCAGCTTTTCAACATTTCTACAGACCACATGAGGATTTCAGTGAGAATTGAGCAAGATCACCTCCCAGGTGAAAATATCAGAGAAGAATAAAAACAAGAATCAAGAAATTTATTTACTCACAAATCCAATCTTAGTGCAAATACCACACACCAAAAGAAGAAAGAAAAAGAGAACGGAGAAACACAAACAGGGAGGTTATGCAGACCTCTGAGGCCACCCAAAAAAATGGATGTCATAATTTATAACAGTAGCCATCCAAAATGATTCTTAGATGCTTAAAGGTACGTTAGATGAATTACAAACAAAGGGGTGTGTTGATGCTTTCCATATGTGATAATACATTAAAGCCCGTACAGGCTTTCTAATTTAAGCAAAATATGCATTGCTTTATGATTTGAGAGAATCCTCTTGTAGATAATGGGCAGATCCTTTTAAAGTTAGCTAGTTTGACCAAAAAATTATACCTCACGAGGAAAAAACATTTTAGATTAGATGGTTTCAAGGCATGAATTCTTTTGGTTTTCAAAATGATTAACCAACCTGGGGTATACCTGCAGTGTTTGATCTTGAAATCTGGTTCACAATTTATTAGGAGAACGGAATACATTTCTTTGTCCTCTAAGCCCCATGGCCATTGAGGATACCAAATTCAAACATATACCTACATGTATTCATATCATGAACCTGTGATAAGATTCTGGAGACAGTTATGAAACTTACTTGTCATTTGTAGTCTTCTGGTCTTCTTTAGTCACAGGCAAATCTAGGTCCAATTTGTCAGCCTCTACCTCACTTTGGATGGATTTCTGCTGACCAAGAGCCCTGCAAAAGAAAAAGTCATCTTCAAGTGGTACCTCCTCCCTGTAATGTTTTTCCCCCTTCTTCTTAGGTTTTGCACCATTCTGAGAACCCATATCAGATGAAGGTAGGAAAGAATGGTGATCATCTATCTGCCTGTTTGAGTACATAAACCAAGCATAACATATGGATTAATAGGAAGACTTACAAGCAAGTTAACAACTAAGTAAATTTTATACATAAAACGAAAAACCCTACAACTAGGGATTCCACAGCACCCTTACCTTTTGGACACACCTAAAATAGCACCTGCATTCCCCTTTGATACAGTTACCCAATTGCCATTATCTTTCACCTTCTTCTCGCTTGTTTCACCTTTTTCCTTCTCACATTTTTCACCTGCTTCTGATCCCATGCTTTTTACAGCAGATTCTCTCTCGTGGAGGAAGGAAATAGGCATCTTATCTTCATCATCAGATTCAATGAATTGGAATTTCTTCCTAAGGCGTTTGTGGCTGCCCTTACCATTCTTACGTTTCTTCTTATCAAATATCTCTTCAACTAATGGTAAAACCAGCATATTTAAAACAGCAAAACATCAGAATAAAATTGATTAAACATCATCCTCATTGGAAAATAGAGTGCATGCCACTATCAAAAGTAAGTTGATAACATTGACAAGATAAGCGCTACACCCCTGGATTCTAATATACAGGGAAAGCAGAATGTCTGGAAGAACACGAGAAACTTTTAAATTAACAACACGTGATAATAAACTCATCTGATTGAGTAATCTCTGCAATCAAATTCTAGGGAAGATCATAAATTGAATCGATACAATACAGTAAATTACACTACATGAACACAAACCACCCCACTTGCCATTCCTCGAACTTTAGCATGAACAACGCTCATGATAGGCAAACTTATAAGGATAGGTCCAAAACATGCAGCCCCAAAAACAAGGAACCAGATCAAACACAAATTCATAAAAAAATCCCCAGAGACAGAAATCAACAAGATTTTAACCCAAAATCAGGACATAGGTATCTGACACAGTTTTATTATAACAATTTGAAAGATAGACATCTCTTTTTAGGTGCATGTAAAATGACACAAATGTTATAATAAATATGCTTAGGAGTTTAATTTATGGCCTTAAGGGTGCTATTGTGAAACTGGTATAAGTAAGCTTAAGTCTAAATTACAGACATGCCTTTTCCTTTTAGCGATCTATTTCAGAAAACTAGAGTTTTCTGTAAACCCTAAGTTAGGTGGTTTTTTCCCCTCAAGCCTGGTAATCTATTGCTGGTTTTACCCTGAAACTACATCACAGAAAATACTGAACAATAAGCATAACAGCCAAGAAACTTGCTAGCACATGTGCACATGCATGCATCATTGAAGACAGCTGAAAGAATCATTTAAATCATACGTAGATAGCATGTCTGAAGTTTAAGAGTATTTATAAGATAGTACACTTCATTTACTCCATGAAATATAGTGGTTTATTCTTTACTGAAACAAATGACGTGAACACTCATAGCAGCCCAATGCAACTCAATTCAAAGCAAAACCAAATAGTCCATGACTTTATATAGCATGCCAAAAGTACTCAGCATACAACCGCATGGAGCATTCACATGCATAACATGCATAAACAAGAAAGGAAATGGACAATAGAAGGCTGGGAAGCCACTGGATTGACCTTAACTCGGAATTCATGTTTGTCAGAATTCCATGTTTTTTCTTTAGAAAATCTTTTGTTTTAATTTGACGCTTTGCAGTATTGTGCATCATCATCATTTTTTTAAAGGTTACCTTCGCTGCTATAAACAGTGGATGGTGACATGATCTCTGGATCTTCATCATCATTAATGAAACTACCCTCGTATTCATCTTCATCGCTGCCATTTGCAGACCTTTCTGTCTCTGTATCTGCAATATCTTCTCCATAAGATTCTCTAAAAATTATAAAATGAGGGAGAAACAAATAATATGTTGATGGAAAATATTCAACAAAATAACAAAAAAAGGAAGCTACTTTTACACGGAAGGGATAGATGTTACTCTCACTTTTTTTTCCTTTTGAATTTTTCCAGTAATTACAGCAAGTTTAAGAAACAAAATTAGTTAAAACATCCAAAAAAAAAAAAAAAACTGTTCAATTAAATTCAAGTCTATGTAATATATAGCAGCAGGCCAACCAAAGGATACGTCTCATCGTCTGGATGAAAATGTTGACCGCAGCGGCCACCAAGATAATAACCAGTAAGATGAACACTCCGAGGACCAATAACTGAGAAAACAACTTCAACTGTCTCCTCGAATTCCAGATGCAATTGGGATATCTCAGTCTTTTCAGGAAACAAAGAACAAAGATATACGGGACTGGAATTTCCTACATTACACTGAACCACACTGTTCTTCATTGAACTACCAGTCCCTAAAGTTGCCTAAGAAACCATAAACAACACAAGAAACTATCAAACATTGGAAACAAAATCCACTCTCTTCTGTAAAACATCAAAATTTAACAACTTCAAATTTAAGCTATATAGAAAAAATCCAGTTCAGAAAACATGAAAAAGAAAAGAAAAGAGAGCATCTTTTATAAGTACCTGTGAAATGTGGAGCCTTCTTCCATTATTCGGTGCATGAATGAATGGCTTTCCGGGTTTCACTTCAACTCCTGCCAAAATCCCCAAAAAATAAATCTAACATTCAGAAACCAATTGATCTTTCTCTTTTTTTTCCTTTTAAATTAGAATCCAAAAAAAAATAAAGATGAAAATACTAAAAACCACCCCCGAAAATAGGTGGACGTACTCCATTCAAAAGGAAAAACTAACCCCAGAAAGCCATAGTAAAACGAAATGCAGAGATTTTTTTCTTATGAAGCTTCGATGTATTAAAAATAGAAACAAAGCCTGGCCTAGATGAAGTTACAAAGAGAGAGAAGAAGAAGAAGAAAGTTGTGCTACTGGTTTCTTAAACCCTGCCTGCGACTGCTGGGAGAGGGGGGAGAGAGAGAGAGGCATTGAGACTTATATGTTGGTGCTAAACTACACTCAGAACCCTCTAGTATATTCTTCCTAACAATTTCATCCCTCAGTTTTCAGATATTACAATTTATATCCTTTTATATGCTTTTGTTGCAAATTTTTAAGGGTCATTGTTAGAGTAGCATGGAGGGATGAAATTGTTAATAGAGTAACGTTGTTGAACAACACATATAATGTCAAAGGTTTTGAATTATTTTTTTTTTAAGAAAAATATGAGACATGCAAATTGAAAAAAAGTAGCTTAAATTTAGGAAGAGTTGTTCTCAATATTTACATTTTATTTATACAAAGGAAGCAACTTTCTTGGATATATATATATATATACACACCAGTTTTTGTTCTCGCATTTGGCTATAGAACTGAATTATTTTTTGAATAAAAAATAATATTTAGATGCTGAAAATAAATAAGAAAAAATATAAAAACATGTTCTTGATATATATGTAAAAAAGCTAATTGAGGCTAAGTTAAAACGAGATATTCTATCAAACCCGTGATTTAGATTATGTGACTGGAATAATCCGATTAAAAAAAAAAATTTAAAAATTTTAAAAAATATATGTTAACTTTTTTAAGCCTGTGACCCGAGACATTAAACTTGAAGCATCCCATCTAGAAAAATTACGAAGTTCAATTCTTAAAAATTAAGTATTAAATGATGAATTTAGAAAAAAAAATTATAATCATACAAAAGAATTTAAAAAAAAAACAATTTAAAAAAATAATAATTAAAATCATTATCACAACTATTATTAATAATTAATATTATTATTATTATTATTATTATTATTATTATCTTATTATTATGACCATTATCATTATTTGTACCATCACTGTTGTTGTTGTTGTTGTTGTTGTTGTTGTTGTTGTTGTTGTTATCAACATAATTATTGCTAACATTGTCATTATTAGTAATAATATCAACATTCTCATTAATATTATTACTATTTTAACATTATCGTCATAATCATTATCAGTATTATTATTATTATTATTAATGTTATTATTGTCATTATCATTATCATCGTAACTATTATTAGTATTTTTACATCACTATTCTTCTTCTTCTTCTCTCCCATATTATTATTTTTATTTGTAGTAGTATTAGTAGTAGTAGTAGTAGCGGTAGTATTATCACCACCACAACCACTATAACAATTACTACTATTATTATCATCATTAATTTTACTATTGTTATTGTTGTTATTATTATTATCACTGCTATCATTAATAATATTATTATCATCATCATTATTACTAATTTAATTATTGTTGTTGTTGCCATCAATAATATTATTATTTTCATTTTATTTTTTATAATCATCGTCGTCATCATTATCACCACTACACTTATTAGTATTTTTATTAGCATCATCATTATTATTAATATTACCATGATCATTATTGCAATTATTATTGTTACTACTATTATTGTTGTTATTATTATTATTGAAAAAAAAAATAAAAATCATGAACTTGATTTGAAGGATATAATTCAAAACTACGAAAACTTAGACAAAATGACCAAGAAAAACAATAAGAAATCAAGAGAAAAAAGACCAAATTGAAATCATTATTATCATTGAAAAAACAAAAATCATAAACTTGTCTTGAAAGATAACATTGAAAAACATAAAAACTTCGACAAAAAGGAAAAAGAAAAAAAATAAAAAATGAAAAGTAAAAGGAACGAATCAAAATACCTTATATATGTGAATTAAAAAACAAGGGTTAAATTGAAAAGAAATAAAACTTCAACAAAAGAGAAATGACTAAAAAACAATAATCAAAACTAAAATGTTTGAACTTGAAAAAAAAATAGCAATGAGGACTATAGTGTATTTACCGAAGTAGGAGAGAGAAATGAAGGAAGAAAAAAAAAATGATCACCGGTGATATTATATCAGCCACACTTGGAGTACATGGCATAAGAGATTTTTTTTTTATAATTAGAAACCACTAATGTATGACAGTTCCAACATGCTGGCGCTTGCTCTGCACGCGCCAACAACTTTTCAATTAAGAAATAATTATTTTTAAGGAAAATTACATTACTGTCCTCAACCAAAAGAACAACAAAATCTAGGATAAAAGGACTCAAATACCCTTGGCTACAATGAACTAAATGTATTGCATCGAAAGGTACATGTGTAATTCAACTGTGTATAAAAAATAAAAATACCTAAATACCCATCCCTTTTAGCCTTAGGTGGTTCGATCTTTGCATGCAAATAAGACTTTGACTAGACAGTTCCCTCTCTCTTCAAATTCAGCCTTCATGTTGAGGAGATGAAGTCAAATTGATCTGAATACATAAACTGCCCTGAGGACACTAATTTCTTTTTTGCTTTTAGAGGTATTATATTTTTAATAAAATATTGAATTGACATAGATACTCCGAACAAACCGGCAATGATTAATGCACTTCATGAAAGTACTAAAATAATCCTAGTACAAAGATATGCAATTTTTACAAAAATAATAAAATAATCATTATACTGTAACCGCAGTGTATAGTAAAATTCGAGAGGGGTTATATTAAATCAATTTAGTTGTTTGATAATGCGAGGGCAATGAATTAATGGAAAAAAATATACATAACCATAAGAAGAAACAGAATCCATGTACATATTATTGATCGTCAATATTTTTGAAAACTCATTATTAGAAGATTTATTGATCATAATAAAATATATAATAAAAGCTTGAACGAGATTATGGTAAATTTGGTGTATAAACTTTTTGATTTTTTTGTTTGAGCATACTTGCTTTTATTTTTTCCATTTAAGTGTATAAATGTTCAATTTTTTTTCTAATCAAGTATTTCTTCTAAATCCTATCAAATTCAAATTAACATGCTGACATGTTTAATAAGTGTGCGCAGACATTTCATTTTATTTTTAATTTGATATGTATATATTTATTACAATAGCTACAGATTAAAGGGAAAAAAGCATAAATATAATATAATGTAAATATTATAAAGATAAATATGATTAAAAAATAATATTAAATATAAAACCCTGTAAAACAATTTCTATCCAAATCAATGAAACTTTTGTGAATCTATAAAACTAAACATAAACTTTTATATCAAAATAAATTGGTGTTAAATTTTGGGTTTTTTATGATATGAAAATGGGCTAGTAGGGTTTTGAGAATGTTCTGTGTTTTAAAAAATTTTGATTTTTTTTAAATAAAGTTTTTTTTATGTTTTAAGATTGATTTTTTTTTTTGTATTTTCAAATTGTTTTAATGTACTAATATTAAAAATAATTTTTAAAAAATAAAAAAACTTTATTTTAATATATTTTTAAATAAAAAGCATTTTAAACCACCATTATTATTATAATCTCAAACAAGTCGTTTATAAATACAAAAGTATTTTAATAAGTTTTTCTGTATAGAAATTTTTTTATCAGGGTATTTTGATGATTATCCCTTTAAACTAGATATTTTTCAAGGGAAAAAACCCCGTTAAATAACTTGTTTAAAAGCCAATTTGTATCATTTACATAAAAAGAAAAAAACAACCATCCTCAACATCCCTAAAATCACAACAGATCTTTAGCTGAAAATGTCAGCTAACTTCTACGAAATCTAAAAGCAAACGACAACAATTTCAATCAACATAGCAATAAAACTTTGGAGACAGAAATACACCGTTAATACCATGTTAAAAAAAAAAATGATACAAGTTTTCTTTCTTTCTTTCTTCCCGCCATTCTCTTCATCTCCATAGGTATGACCACCTTGGACAAGCACCTCGAAGCTCTATTTCTTGTTCGTTTCCGATTGTCCCTGTAAGGAATCCAAACTACATAGTCTCAATCACGCTTCTCAATCTTTACACAGCGACGAGAATTGTCATTTCCACAATTCTTGTGATCTTCCCCTGCATTTATATTCGAGAAGCAATCTTGTGATGAAGCTAGAGTGAAATCTGCATTTATATTGCAGAGGAATCTTCACTCTAGAAAGTATCCAAGTCAATTTCTTTTATAGGATACTAGTTATTTGTAAAATGTGACACCCCCTTTAACTTCTGGTCCTAGCATAGATAGTTCTTAAATAAATAATTCAAGGCCAATAGTCCCTGAAATAAAAGTGGGAATCTTGATCGTATCCTTTCATAACTAAACATAGGTTTCTGTCCAATTATTGTCACTCAAAACATATCAGAAGCTTGTGTGTGTAGTGATATTCCTCTAATTCTTGTGGTGGACACATGACAAACATTTATTGGAAGCTTGTGTGTGTAGTGATATTCCTCTAATTCTTGTGGTGGACACATGACAAACATTTATTGGAACAATGTTGGTCATATTTAACCATCGACAAAAGATTTGAAAATCCTTTTTTTTTTGCCAAAATAAATGTACTTAACATTTTAATTAAACAAATTTATCAAAAGGAAACAGGTCGTCAGTCCCCCAAAAGAGAAGAATAATACGGTCAAGTCATATAATCGTCTCACACTGCAGGGAGCTACACAAAAGGTCTCTTCTCAGTTCTCCCAGCAGCTCCAGTACAGAACAGAAGCAGAAAAGTAGCCTCACAATTTGCAGCTCGAGGCTTCATCTTGGAAGCTATAAATCTGTCACAATGTAGAAAGACTATGCTAGAGGTGTTGATAAAACTGGACTGTACCTCACTAGTCCTCTGACTTAGTGTCCCCTTCTGGTCGCGTCTGAAATGTTGTCTTTTCCAAGTATTCTTCTTCAATGGTTTCTTTTAGAATGAACAGCCTTTGTATAATTACGGGCTGAGACATCTGCTTGGCTTCCTTAATGTCAGTGTCCTCCTTATTGAGATGGTATGCATCGAGCATTATCTTAATCCATTTGTGCAGCTCCTTGGGAGTCCTACACAGCAACAAAGAGGTGTTAAAGGATGTTATACATTAAACCAATACCTGAATCTCTTGAATCACAAGAGAATATGAAGCTCTTACGTGTATAAAGCATAAGGATCCTTGGCTTCATGGTCATCACCTGGAGAGAATGCTATTGCCAATGCTGAGAACCGCTCTTCAGGATCTGCGATGTTCAGCAAGTGCTTGAGGAGCTTTATTTCTTTTGGGGCAATGCTCCTAAGACTGCTCTTCATGGCTTTGTATAAACTATACATTATATCTTTAACCTGAAATCAGAGTCTAAGGCATTAAGCCGACAGTGGCTAGTGTAGCACAGGAAACTCATGAATGTAATGGAAAGAATGCTGTAAAGATTCAAGAGAAGTCATGGAAATGCAGCACTCTTATTCTGTGTCATTTAATGCTTCAATAGTTCTAGACTACACATAATAATCCATGATAGTTAGCATGCATGCATAACACTCAGTGGAGGCCACAAAAGGAGGAAATATTGTTTGAAGATACTGAAATTGCAAACAGGATTAACCCTGTAGGGTTGGCTATTGGTTAGGGCTTGCTTGGGTTGTGTGGATTAGGCACACGTCTTAGGTTTGCTTCCCACCACTGCCAGGTGCAAACAATTCCTTTTTTATATCATGTCAGTGGACTTTGGTCCATGATTTACCAGGTACATGTGAATAGACCAGTTTGCAGGTATCCAGAGTATTAGTCAAGCCAAATTGCCCAGATACCTTCATCATCAAATAAAAAATACAAACATGATTTAATTAGTTCAGTTTCTTATCCATCTTCTTCTGGAAATATGCAATTCTAAGTAGTTACGCAAAAGATCCTCAATACAAGGTTCACACAGATTTTACCCCATTTTTCACACTAGTGGATTCTTTTGCTGCCGCCCAAGCACTATTTATTAATAGGATCAAGGAAGAGTCAAGTTCCTTTGCCTTGGCCAGGCTTTTGATCTTTTCACATGCTGCATCCACTGAAGAAGAGTTAAGGATATCATCAAATTTGGCTTGAGCAGCATCTAATGTCTCCAAACTCTCCAATGTATTATCAAAAGCACTGACAGCAGACATGCATTTAGCCACTAGCCTAGCTACTCCTGTTCAAACCACCAGACAATCACGTTAGATGGTTGACTTCAAGCAAGAAACACGAGCTCATTATTCTTCCGCTAAACTAATCATAAGCCCTCTAACGAATTTTGGTAGGCATTTACTCATGATTTTCACTCTGGTTCACATATTATAAGCCCATTATTATGCTTGTCAAGGTGCTATAACCTTTACCTTTTGTACAAAATGTTCTATCATTCTATGTACTCTTTACTTTGGAACAACTCCAGGATATGTCATTTCATTAATTAATCCATTCTCTCAATTCATGAAAATAAAAATAAAAATTATATTAGAAAACATAAAACAAAAAATAAAAGCATGATGCAATCACTTTATTTTTTAATCATTCTCACAGCAACAGGACAAGTAAGGTGGTCAGATTTGGAATTATTCTGAATGACTTGAGTATAATAGAGTGATATAGATTGGAAAGGAAAAGAAATGACAAGGCGGATATAGTTCAGATTATTTTGGCTACTATTCTAACTCGTTGCATTAATTTGAGATTACATTCAAAACAAATTCAAGCTAGGCCTCATTCTCTGGTAAATAACTACGGTCTCTATTTACTCTAAAAACATGTAGGCTAACAATAGCATCCTCAAAATGACCAACATTTCAGTATTTATGTGCATATATAAGAGTTCTGTTAGCATATGATCAAACTATCATAGCAAAAAGGGATTCTCACGAACCATGCAATTTAGTGTAAAAAAATGCGCACAATCCATCAAAATAATACACATCCCAAGTGCTCTCGTAATTACCATCACGGTCCTCCAAGCTGTCACAAGTTTCTGAAAGAAGAGCAAGGTAACGAAAGAAGTCCCCAGTAAAATCCTTGCGCCGTTTTGCAACAATTGCATTGAGGTCAGTTGGGTTATCTTGAATCTCCTTGAGAAGTTTATCATGTTTTTCCATATCTTCATCAATCTGCAATGTTTATTCCTTAGTACACCACAATCCAAAGAGTCTCTAAACCCAAAGGAGTATATAATATATACATTTATCCAACTCTTAACCTTTTATAGAAACAGAAGCAAAACCAGATTTCCCAATTGCATATTTCTCTTTTTAAGACACAAAAACATAAAAATCTTCTTTTCCCCCTAAAATTCAGAATATTTTATTATCAAAACACACCAAGTAGGAAACAACAATCCTGGGAAACAAATCAAGAACAACATAAATAATAACACATCAATTTCCTTTGTTTTACTAAATTTTTCCAAGTAACAGAAAGAAGAGGTGAAAAATGATAGATGCATCATTATTTTACCTTGTTAACTTTAGAGGCAAGTGAAATTAACCTTTGCTTCATAGTTGGATCAGTCTCTCTATCTGCTCTTGTTTTGCACCTAGTGTAGAAACTTTCCTTGTACTTATTCCACTCTTCCCTAAACACCAAATACTTTCTCCATTCCTTAACTCTAGGCTTCTCATTCAAAAACACATCAATTACCTTATCACAAAATTGGGTCATACTGTACCCTTCTGCAACTTCCACTTCCACTTCCACTTCCACTTCCACAGGCACTTCAGCATTTGCTATGCTACTATTTGCTTTAAAACCTGACACAAAAGATAAATAAGAAATATTAAAAATCTAAAGCCAAGTTAAGATTTTGAATGGGAATTTCTTCTCGAATTGACAACTAAAGACATGGGTACTTACTGGTTTTAAAGATTTGAGTGGCTGCTGTTTTATGTCTGTGGGGTGACACTGAAAGGGGGGTTTTGAGAGTTGTGGAGGGTAGTTTTTCATCATTTAAAGAGGAGAAGAAGATGTTGGTGGTTTTGAATAGAGCGGGTTTGGTTATGGAAGATGATAAGTTCAATTTCATGAAGCTGCAACAATTCTCCATGGCTGGCTTTGAGTTTGAGCAGGGTGGAGAGAAGCGACGACTTGGAATTTTTTTCTCCGTAAGTGGATAATATTAATTGATATTTTTTGTGATAAGGTGAAAATATTTAATTTGGCAAAAATATTCTCGTTTTTTTAAAACTAATTCCCACCTTTTTTTCTTCAAAAAATCATTCTTAGTTTCCTATATTTTAGGTTTTTTTTCTTTGTTGGAGCTATATTTTTTTTTTGTTTTTTGCTATCAAAACCCATATTGTATAAAACTTTTAATTTTGAATGATTTGGTGGTTCTATTTGATTCCTATAAAGAAGAGCCTAATTAAGAAAAAAAATCTTAACAAAAAATTATAGAAATACTTGATGATTGAATACTTTCCAGATGGTGTAATTAATATTCACTTTGTTCATGGTTAATCACGAGATCCTTTTATTAGTAATTTAGAAGATGGATCGTGTTCTTGCCAATTAAAAATAGATTTCAGTAATTAAAACGAACTTGTAAAACCTTACTTTATTGTTAAATATTAGAATTCTAAAATTTTTTAGATATAAATTAATAAGAAATATAAAGTATTAAAATTAAAAATAATAATTAAATTACATCAAAATTTATGGATTCTAATTAATATTTTTTAAATTATTATTTTCTGCTATTGTTGTGAAACCTTACTTTATTAATTATTTACATTATGAATTCATAAAAAAATAGTTCTTGCATTGTTTTTTACTCCACCGAACCGGAGAAATAGTGATGATATTAAAAAATAATCTATACAATTTTTATTTGTTTATGAATGTGTTTATGATTTATATTTATGTCACATATAATATAATTGAAAAGAACTATTAAAATAACAAGGGTTCGTAATAATAATATAATGTGTGAGTCAAGATTTGTCGGTAATAATTATTCTTAAGAGTTATATATTTATCCTAACTAATTTGAAAGATAATTCAACTGCCCATAATGTTTACTTTAAGTCCACTTAAAAATATTTATATGGTTTAAAAATTAAACTAATTAATTTTATTGTCAAGAATCAAAGCATGTTTACTTGATAAATATATATTCAATTTTTTTATTTAATAAATATAAGTTCGAAGTATAAAGGGGTGCTTTTAAAAAGGTATGAAAAAGAGGTTTAACCTTGGTGAACGTGTAATTTAGACCGAGCATAAATAAATTATTTATCAGTGTGAGAATTTCCCTTTCAATAAATAAAGGCTATTCGTCTTCTTTTCACTATAAATGGCTACTAGTTCAGATGGTGTAGACAAGAGGGAGTAAATAATGGAGGAGGAAGAGATTGTGATGGTAGATGACATTGATGCGAACCAATGGATACCTCCAACATGGTGTTTAGTTGCAAGGCTGGTTAGGGACCGTCCTTTTAATGCTCAAGCATTTACGTACGAACACAATCAAGAATGCATGTGTGGCGCCCGCCCTGGAGAAGCATATCAGTTGGAGAAGAATCTCTTTATCAAACCCAGCCTGCAACCTAAACACACCCTACTCAAACTACCGCATGCTAAAAAGTAAAAACCCTAAGAAAAAAAGAGTCTTGTTTACTCTTCTAAAACTTGTAAGCGTCAACAGAGAACTGAAGGAAAATAGACAGATGGTGAGGGAGTTTTAACATGGGGGTGGTATTGGTGGGGCGAGTTTTAATATGGAGAAGCGTAAGGGTGAGTTGGTAGAGATAGCAGTGATGGGGATGGAGCCTTTCCGATGGAGAAACTAATGAGAGATGATATAATTATAACTGAAGTTGATTCATTCTAGGGGAAGAGAGGCGAAGGCTGTGGCACAGCCCTGCCTAGAGCTATGGTTCCGAACTGCGAGGGCCTGGTAACCTTCAAGCTTCAAGCAGTTAACAGATTACACGAGTTTATCCAGCTTGAAGCTCCCAGTCTAGTTTTCCTGATGGAAACTGGACTTAAAAAAAAATCATGAATTTCAGAAGGTTAATGAACGTATGGGGTTCAAAAGTTGCTTAGTTGTAGATTGTGAGAGGGAAGGCAATAGGAGAAATGGTGGGTTGGCTTTACTATCTGTACACTACATTGATACTGAAGTCTACCGTGATTCATTATCAGAGCACAAGTGGAGGTTTGCAAGAGTGTCTGGCTGACCAGAGATCAGAAAAGGAGAGGACTTGGAAGTCATTACGAGATTTGAAGCCTTAGAATGATGGTGTTGTATTGGTGAATTTAATGAAGTTCTTTACTCCCATGCGAAGCAGGGTGGTTTGCCAAGAGATTTTGCACTCATGTAAACATTCAATCAAGCTTTGAATGATTGTAGTCTTCAAGATATTGGTTTCTTTGGGAACCAATATACATGGATAAATAATCAGATGTGTTGTGAATTTCCAATGGAGGAATTTGTTTCCAGGTGCCTCTCTTACACACCTTCCTCGTTTTGTTTCAGAACATTGTCTTATTCATTTGAACCTAAAAATTAATGGCTCTAATGAAAATGGCAGGAAAATGGGCGCTTCCTCGGATGAATCTGTCTTTGGATTCGCAGAATTTTTCCTTTGCTAATAGAATAGAAGCATGGGGGAATGAACTGCAATAGTAGAGTTGGAAATACATTTGGCCATATGGCCAGGGCTCTGAAGGAGTACAGGAAAGAACTTGATAGGCTACAGTATTTGCCTCCCTCGGATGAGACTTTTAAAGCAGTGACAGATCTGTAAGAAGAGATGGATGGATTACTTAAAAAGGAGGAAATTATGTGGGCACAACGGTCTGGGTCTTCATGGAAGAAGGAAGGAGACAAGAACACACCTTACTTTTATGGAAAGGCATCTTAACGGATTGTGGTGGGGTCTGAGGTTTGTGATTATGTTTTGAGTATTCTTAATAATGGAGAGGATCCTACTGCTATTAACTATGCTCATATTTGTTTGGTTCCAAAGGTTAATAACCAAGAATCACGCACTCAATTTCGACCAAGTAGCTTAAGTAACCTAGTTTTTAAACTGGTGCTAAGATGATAGCTAATAGATTGAAATTAATTTTGCCGAAGATAATTCATGAAACTCAAAGCGCTTTTGTTCCTAGTCGGTTGATTACTGATAATGCTTTGATAGATTTTGAGTCTTTTCACAGTATGAGAAGGAGGAGAGGCCGTCAAGGATTTATGAGTCTGAAACTGGACATGTGTAAAGCATATGACAAGGTTGAATGGTCTTTTCTGCGGGGTATTATATTGAAGATGGGATTCAATCACAATTGGGTCGATCTAGTAATGCGATGTGTGACCACGGCTTCATACTCTATTCTGATTAATGGAATTCCAGGGGAGAATCTTAATCCTGAGAGAGGACTGAAGAAGGGGGCCCCGCTTTCTACATACCTCTTCCTACTATGTGCAGAATATGAGGATCATGAGAGAAAGATCTGCTTGACAGCTTGGGACATAATATGCAGAAACAAGTTAGGAGGAGGTTTGGGTTTTAGAAAGTTGATGTTGTTTCAATAAAGCTCTTTTATCCAAACAGGGTTGGAGGCTGCATAAGTTTCCTGATTCTTTGTTGGCTAGAATTCTTAAAGCCTCTGTCAAATTTTTGGCATGTTGGTTAGGGCTATAATCCTAGTTATACATGGCGTAGTGTAGTGGAGAGCCGTGAGCTTTTGGAGCATGGAACCAGGTGGATGGTGGGGGGTAGAACGAGGATAAAAATCTGGAAAGACAAGTGGCTACTGCGACATCATGGTGTTCGAGTGTGGTCTCCAATAATGAATCCTGATGCAAATGCTACTGCACATCAGCTAAAGGATACTGATACTCGCTCATGGAATGTGGGACTCCTCAATTCCACTCTCTACCCCTTTGAAGTGGAACAGATCACAGACATTCCTATTAGTTGGAAGCTTCCTGAGGATAAGTTGATATGGCATTATTCTAGGGATGGAAAATGGTGTCAAGAGTGGATACCAGGCGTGTACTTCCAGTGACGAGATGGAGAACGCAGAAAAGGACCGGTGGAAGACCTTTTAGAAACTCAGTATTCCTCCGAAGGTTATAAATTTTGTGTGGCGTGCTTATAAAGAAGCCCTACCTGCAAGATCAAACCTTGCTAAACGAGTGCAGATTGATGATGTATCCTGTGTCAGATGTGGCTGCGAGGATAATATACATGTGCTCAAGGATTGTGGTTGGACAAGAAGCATTTTGTTTTTGTCCCCTGTATCTCCACGTTGTGATGACATGCAAGTTTCCTCCTTTTAGGTCATGGGTAATAGGTCCGCAGAAGTCAGTTGATAAGGATATAATAGAGCAATTCTGTGTTAATCGTATGGGCTTTGTGGAGGTCTAGAAATGAACTATTTTTCAACAATGTGGTAGGAGACTCCCATCTCCCCATCCCTAAATTTCCTTCTTGATTATCAGATGGAAAACTATAAACAGCCATCTAGTTCGATTATGGTGACTCATGGTATTCATATTCTCAAGACAGCTCCTACAGCAGGGAAAGTCAAAATCAACACAGATGCTGCTATCAAGAAGGAAGGTGTGGGGTTTGGTGTAATTGTGCGAAATGAACAAGGATGGCCATGCTATCTGTGAACTTTGAATCCTCTATGCATGTCATGTTAAAAGTGAAGCCAATATGACATTACTGTTAAGAAAATAATACATTATTTAACAGCTTAAGGTGTTGCCGGCTCAGCCTGTATGTTTTCCTAATTGCACCTCCAAACCCTAGTCTATTTGCTTTTCATGTTTTTAGCTCGGAATAATGCTGTGAAGGTAGTTGTATTGCATGTTGTTTGTATTTGTACGTGGTGTGGTACTTGCGGAAGCTCTGTGAGACATTTAGCTCGGAAAAATTGCATGTGCGAACGTCAAATGGGTAAAAATACAACAATGACATTGCCTGCTCTTCTTACACAGCCCGCATCCCAAGAACAGTCTTAAATGAATTTTTGTAAATCAGCTCACCTATATTTGTGTTTACAGTAAGTTTCATCTCCATGTCCTGAAGGTAGAAATTCTTAAAAATTCATGAATCTGCATAGTCAATTGAGGAGCTCCCTTTGAAGAAGAAAGTCTGCTAGGTTCTGCAGACGAGAGCTTTAAGTTGTGCCACGCACTAACTCGGAAGGCTTGGAATTATCTTACCCAGGAATGAACTATTGGGACTCATCAAACCTGTAAACACTCTTAAGAAAATCACCTCATCACAGACTCCTTTACAAAGGACCGCCCGCCAGAACTGTATGAACAATGATCAAAGCAAATGATCAATAGGCAGAAATATATAAATAGATGTGATCTGATTCTACTTTGATGATGGAAGAGGAGATGAATCTATTAGCTTAAATGACTGCTGACTCACGAGTATCGTAGGTTAATATTCATGAATCGACGGTTTTCTTTGCTTTGTGTTAGTGTTGCTGAGCCTTCAATGAGTTGATCTTGCTCCACATCTATTGGGTCGTAGAAGTATATCAAAGTCTGGAAAAGGAGAAAAAACAAAAAAACAAAAAATCAGCTCACCAGGACCCGTACAGATGCAACATGAAAGAAAACTTTTTGAAAAAAAAATCGACCTCTCATGATTTTTTCAACAATCCTCCTGAAATTGTGATCATATTTACCTCTTTTAAATTTTGTAACTTAATGAATATGAAAACACCACTTCAGTTAATAAAACTTCAATAACACTTAATTCCACTGAAGATAGCTACTCTAGTAATCACAAGGATAATATCATATTAGTGCACATTTCTTCTACTTTTTCACCAAGTATACATACAGGATACTGTTTTTGGACTGAACAAGGGTTATGTTCATTGATCACTGGAAAGTTCTTAACTGCCCAACATATGCCTCCCATGCAAATTCTCCATGTCAAAAGGAAAGATTCAGCAGATTCTATACCAATCAGTTTCTGTGTACATTTGCACATGAATTCAGCCATAAACAGTGATTCCAAAACAAATTTCTGGTAAACAACACCGACCAAGGTAACTGCTGGAATTAATTATTAAGGTCATAATAATCTACACAGGTCTTATTATGCTGGTGTAGCAGTTGGAAATGTTTGCTTCTGCTTATAGGGCCAACCAAACAAAAGCAGATAATGCACATTAATGACAAGGACATGAATACACAATACCTGTTGCCAATGTGTTGGAGGGTCCTCGGGTGCAGTGGATAGCACAAGTGCCTCATTTGGATTTGTCCTTTTCTTCCTCTGACTACCATCCATTGGAGAATTGTTTGATGGTGCAGTTGGTAGGACTGGTGCTCGAGGATTGATCGGAGAAGCTGCAGGCCCACCAAATTCAACGTCGAACCAAAACGCAAACCCATGAAATGGAGCTAGAATAACATTCAAACCACACTTTTAGTAATCAGCAAAACAGAAAAGAATGGAAACAGAATTTTCAGACTGGAAAACAAGATGATATATAGGAATTTGAGAAGGTATATGAATGTTTTTTATTCAGCATGCCAGATTTTGATAGCTTAAACTTTGAAGTGGTTGATTGATTAACACTAAACCAGAGCAGGAAAGTTCCGTGTTCAAAGAAAAGGATTTCAAAATTAATAAAAGAAAGGGAGCATACCTCTCATCATTGACCTGAATTTGTATGTCGTTGTGACAGATTCTAGTTCATCAATTGTAATCGTATAGCAATCCACATGCTTAACCTGTAACCGACACTAAATCTCAAATCTCTGAATGGAGTAGCTTTCACAAGAGTGTGCATGCATCCAAACAAGATATAAGAATGTTGCTCAATATACAATCAGAGCAGCTATAGCAAAAGAATCTCAAAATCCATTCACACAGACATCTCAGACCAATAGGGGCACACGAGGATTTGTATCAGATAACAAGGTCCATATATTAATATAAGCATTATTCATTGAATAAAATAAGGCATGTGGTGGACCAATAAACTTCATAACCAATGAAATAAAACAAATCCATTGAGATTGCTCGTCACATTATTCATATAGAGCAACAAAACCTATTTATCATGATATTTTAGTCTCTTTATCCTCCTTCCAAATACACAACATAGCAAATGTGTGAAAGTATGAATATAGGCCTCAAATTTTCTCAGAGGAGCACCTCATGAATTTTACAGCCCTTGCAAAGCATGTTCAACAGAAGGGCAGTGTTTATGCAAGCATGCTCTCTGTGGAAATAAAAATAAGTCCAAATGAAAAGAAATATCATTAGGACCATATGTTCATCAGTCATCACCTCTTAAAATTGCTTTCATCCAAGCATTAGATTTAAAGGGACATCAAATCTAAAACTTTCAACAAAATCTGAGCCACTGTAGGTTTTGCAGATTCTATCTCTCACATGAGCGAGCGTGCGGACATGCTCAGTCACTCACCCACTTCCGAACATGCTACCAAATGGACACATGTGTTCAATTGGAGTGCATCATGAAGAAGTAGGCAGCTTGAGCATTTACATGTCACAAATGCGGTTAACAAGCCACATATCGAGAGGAAGTTTTCTTCTTGTTCTTTTTTTTAATGATGTACAATAAGTCATTAAAAGGCTTACAAAGAAGTTAACTGTACAACAAAGAAAGTGAGGAGACTCACCACATGTGGCCATGTCAATACATTTTCACCTGATATTGTTTCCACAGACGGCTCTTCAAATGCACACTGTTTTGCTAAGGGCAACATGGCAGACACTGCAACCAAAAACAGACACTAAGTTTCCAACTACCATCCCAAGTTCTCATCCAGACATGTAGCTTCTTAAAGAGTTTCATATGAACATAATACTCACTATCGATTCCATAAACATTTCGCCAAAACTCAATGCTTTCACGGTATCTGTCTGGATGTGTGACAGGTGCCATGTACAACTGCAGGCAGTATTCAGAAGAAATCAGCATTACAAAACACATGAGTACTTGATTGACAAGTAAGAAACCGTAGACTTCCCAAGTGTGATTCTGCTGAACATTTAACCTAGTTACATAATGTAAATGGAACCAGAAAAGACTAATAAATCCACATAATACTGTGGTATAAGACAACTTGCCAAGCAGGAAGAAAATTTACAGTTGCATTTGAAGGAAGAATAAGGCCTCCATGCTTTAGCCAGCGATCTCTGGCAGTGATGACACTTCCCAGCATGCTCTACAAATTAAGAGAAAAAGAAGTCCTCAAGATGGTAAACATTGTATGTAATTAGGCAACGTGGGACAGTACATCTGCCTACAAAAGGTTAGATGCCATAATGTCATGTCCATACTAAATGCATTGGATCTGGATTTGCTGATTACAAACATATAAAATTCAAAATTTTAACAGTCACCTCATACAAAAGCATGTAGCCCATCCATTCTGAAATTATTACATCAACCTCCTCATCAATTTCAACATCCTGCAGAAATCATTATTACAGTGAAGTGACCAGCAGATAGGAAGCAGATAAGTTAATGCAAGAGGAAATAACACAATTCAGCCAGCACTCTGGTTCTCTCCCTCAAATTTACATGAAACTTACCCTATCAGACTTTGAAGGGTTCAATTGACATGTATAGACATATCTGCATGAGGCTACCTTTTGTTAATTAACAAACTTGGGCACTCAACCAGTGGCCCAGTTTTTCAAGCCAATAAACAAAGAAGAGGACATGAAAGTTCAACCCTCATGCAAACTATGTGACATAGAGGTGCAGCCAGACCTCCACTGCAAAAGTCATGCAAGAAGACAGACAAAGGTTGGCCCATTTCCTTTGGGGCCATTTGTATTTGCGGCCCAGCCGCGCTTCTCAAAAATTTTGATTTTTTTCTTCAAATTAATTTTTTTTTAATGTTTTTGGATCATTTTGATATGCTGATGTCAAAAATAAATTTTAAAAAATGAAAAAAAATTACTTTGATGCATTTCCAAGCAAAATAACACTTGAAAAGCAACCACTACCATAATGTTAAACACTACCTTTGCCTTTCACAGCACAGCAGAAATCAGGCTGTGAACCTTATATTCCCCAAACCACGACAACCTTAGTGCACTCTATCTGCCAATTCACAAGTTGTGCAAATGACCTGTACGTGCCCCAGACAGCCATAGCCAACAAATTTTCTCTATCTCATCACCAGCAACTATGCTACATCATTCACTGGAACAGGCATTCCCAAAACAGAAAAAATGACAGTAACACTCCAACATTTTCCGATCAATATCATGACTGCCTATCTACAGAATTGACATGAATGATGATTGCTGAAATAGGGTTGAAAGCAAGTGGTGATAGTCTGGTAAAAAGGTATGTTTTGCGTTGGGAGATAAGTTTGATTCCAATTGTCAATAATCAATGTTTGCATTTTCTGTACAGAAAAAACAGCAACTGATATATTCTGTACAAATGCTTGCTATTTTATAAACAATCAAACTAATCAAATAAATAAACACAACTCTTTTGCATGATAATTTAAGACTACAGATCCTTTGGGAACCCATTTCAGAGCACAGACATCATGTTAGCTATTTATACAGAAGCCTACCTCAACTCGTCCATGTAATACAATGACCTTGTCTGATAAATTGTTCGCCTTCACAACTTCATTTGCCTGTTTAAAGAAAAGGAAAATCAATTCAAAACTGCATCTTAACTTAGTTCTTATACATTTAAGAATCTTATAAGAATTAATAAAATCAATACAAAATGCATACCATGCAAACCCTACAAGATTTCATATGATTAATAGCCATCACAAATATTTACCAAAGACCAAAATGTGGAACACCTAACCATATCCCACTCAGGAAAAAGGTCACATGAGAAATGATTGTAAGAAATATAAGACATAAACTATGATTCCACATTCTCTAAGATAAGCAAATCCTGAATAATAATTTGCAAATTTTGTCTTATAATTATCAACAGCTAGCAATTTCAGATGCAAGCTGGGGACAAGATATTTTGCAGTCATTACATTTTTCTGTGCATCAATTATGCTTGGCAGTATAATTTAAAGGTTGTTGAGAAGTTATGCTGATTTTACAATACTAACTTGTATATTATGCACACCACTGATCATGTAATGTGATATTATGAATTTTCCATTTTGACAATTGAACACCATTAGACACATCAACATCCTTTTCTCTCCTAATAAGAATGAACATCTATTACATCCTTCTTTTATTGAAAAAGAATGTTCAAATTCATCACAAGCCACATGGAAAGTAGCAACCAAATAGCTAAATAACAGACTGAAAATGTAATACAAAAAGATGAGCACAAACACAGTACCTGCACAGCAATATCACTTGCATCAACTGCATATACCTGGTGAAACAATATCTTTCAAATGTAAGACACATGTAGATTGAAACTCATGCAAGCACAGTGGTAAAATTGTGCCTAGGCGTAAACCATCTTAATTGAATATTGAACATAAGGAAAGAATCAAAGTATTTTCTCTAAAAACACGATAAAATGCACAAAACCACTTTTCTGGAGACAATTTAACATGGTGCAGAATGTCAGAAGGAATCAATTGATAATGATCACTTCATGAATTCAGAACAGAAATATAAAAGTTCTAAGATGGAGCAACGTAATAAACATTATATCAGCATTGAAATATTAGCATTTTCCATGCACCACTTGAAATGACCATTTAGTATGAGAGTTCAATAGTTCGATTCGTCCATATCACAGACAATGCTTATGAGACAATACTATGCAACAATGAGGGCAAGTGATGATTATATGTGCAATTCATTAATTCAGTTCCAAAATTACTAGAAACTTCATGTAAAAGAATCACTCCGATGTATCTTACCCGTTTTGCACCAGCCTGAGCACAAAAAATAGAAAGAATTCCAGTGCCACAACCAACATCCACGACAACCTGAACATGCATTCAAATC
>Ga0307517_10002479_pt1 | contig 29535 bp, 25 predicted proteins | sample 23_EM_MG_FD_194515 | JGI IMG/M metagenome (GOLD analysis project Ga0307517, IMG submission 194515) | Populus trichocarpa ectomycorrhiza microbial communities from riparian zone in the Pacific Northwest, United States - 23_EM | ecosystem: Host-associated > Plants > Roots > Unclassified | place... | reverse complement strand
GGCCGAGTTGAAGCCGGCGACTTAAGGGAGATATTCCCTTAGAAAGTGTCCGGCTTCAACTCGGCCGCGTGAGTTCTGCGGATGATTAATAATACCAATTTATTCTCTCCTGTGGCGAAGCCAACCACAGTAGGGGGTCTCCATGGCGGCCGCGCCGGGCTTCTTGTGAACATTAAGGGAATTATGGAAGTGACTGTAGGGCGCGGGCTAAAAAAAGCGCAACGTAGGATGTCAGCGGACGGGAGCGGACAGATCTAGGTTGCTAGAGGTGAGAGGGAATCTGGGAGGGCCGCCGGATGCGCGCAGTTGCTAAGAGTAGGCAGGAGGCCTGTAGACGAGAAGATAAGGGGGCTGATACAACAGGAAGGCGCTGGGAGGGGGTGGGGTCGCAAAGAGGGCGTTGGACGCTTTGGAGGGAAAGTGGGGCGTCCGGGTGCACCAGACGCAAGAGATGAAAGGCAAAGAGGGCTCAGGAGATCCGGAAGGACGGGAGGCAAAGAGCGGACTGGCTTCGTCCGGACGCGGGCTCGATACGTCCGGTGAAAAAGCTTTTTTTGCTGATGTCTTCCATAACAATCCTATCTAAGTCTTTCCAACTACCCAAGTGATTCCAATATGCCACCACCTCAATTTACTCCTTGTCAGCTTCATGTTCGTCACTCTATGTCAAATATCCATCTTCTTCTTATTTATCCAATCAAGTAATGTATCTGAATTCTTCTAATAGAACAACTTGAAGGTAATTTAGTATCCAGACACAGAAGAAAAACAAGCTGTAAGTCAGATGCCTGTACCCCTTTCTTATCTTTAAACTGTTTTTAAAAAGATGATTAATAGCTAAATCAAAAATTTGCACAAGCCATTACCACCTTGGGGTATGACACTTCAAATAATATTATTGATACTTAATATATGCAACTTGAAGACTTCATCTATGTTATGTACAGCCAACAGATTAATAGCTAAAGCTGTTGACCCACTTTCAAGTATTGGAACACACTGGTTATTGAGCTATATAACAACATATTCTCAGCTGATATATATGGTCAGGTTGCATTTAACTAAAACCCAACTGTGGTACCTATTTCTTTCTTCAGTTATACTAGGTCCTACTCGCTTTCCTGGAAAAGGCTTTATGTATAAATATAAGGTATACCATCAGCACACACTATAAGTTGTATTGTTTCTTGTCATATGTCCCATTTTGTTATATCATTTGCCTGAATCTCAACATATTTTTTCACCAATAAAATTGTAGGTTTGCACTTCAAAATGGTTACAGGGTAGAGGAGTTTGTTCAATATTCCAGATAGTATGCAATTAGTATCTCTCTATTTGATCTGGTAATATCCCTCAACTTAACTTATGATTACTTCTATTAGATAAGTTTTTATATTTAAGATTCATTCAGTTCTGAATACGATTTCCCAACTGATCTGGAACTCTGCTAGCCTATTAGTTCCAAAGTATAAATTAATACCATCTACTTGTAAGAACTTCTACAACAGCCGATTCGTAAACGTAAAAAGGGTTACCCCCTCCTTCTCCCCTTTTTAAAAATATTCTCACATACCTAAACTTCTCTCTCACAAGTAGTCTTCATCAAGCTCTCCTTTGTCAAATTCCTTATACAACCCCAAGCTCAACTTTAACCACTTCCTAACCTTTCTCCATCTGACAAATTCTCTTTGCCCCTTTCTTACATAAATCTACCTTCCTTGTGTTATAGCCTTTTTCCACTCTGAAAGATTTACTCCAAGAATTTGGTAGTAGTCTGCCACTTTTATCGGGTGATCTATAGGCTTCTGTTAAGTTAGTCTATAAGGTATTCTTGTACAACACAACCAAGTCAAGACATCTAGCTTCTGGCTAATTATTTTGGATTAGTATAGATTATCAGCAAATGAGGGAGTTTTCTGAAAGATTTCAGTAAGTGGCATTTTCTTTAGTTGTTTTTTCTTTTTTCTTTTCTTACAGCTGTGTAAAAGTTATTTCGCTAGGGGATGCTGTAGTATTAGCTGACCTTGATTTGTATAGATATTTTTCACTTGTGTTTAGCTGGCATTTCTAATAATTGAAATATTTACAAATATTTAAATCAAACAATATTAAGTTTATTGTTTATTTAAATTCTTAAGTTACTTTGTAGTTAACTTAATAGTTGAATAAAATTTAGTTAAGGAATTCCAAACTTCTAATTTTACATCCTAGAGATTTTCCCTGCCTTTATTTCCTCAGACAACTTAAATCCACCTCTTAGTACATCGTTCTTTTGTTTATACTTTATAAAGAAAAACAGAATTAATAGAAAATAGACTCAGGTAGGGAGCTAAGTTTATTAGATAGAGTTGTATTCAGATAATTGTGTATTGAGTATGTTAATATAATATTCTCTCAAATTTGTTTTTATATTATACTATAACTCTGGGCCAGATAAGTTGAATAATAACTGTACTATTTGTAACGAAACTGGAGATACTGTGCTACAGAATACGCAAGTATTATTATAAATAAAATCTCTGAATGAAATATTAGAGGAGAGTTGTGTTTGCTAATAATATAATCTTTTGTAGCAATTGAATATTATTATATCTGAAAAGTCTGATTTTGCACTTCTTTCAGGTCATATAACTCTTCTGGCTTTTAAATACTCTACATTTGACAGAAGCTAACCTCATTACCTTTCATATAGGTCTAGCTTTACAACTTTTTTTAATATCTAATCTATTGAGCTATTATGAAACATCTAACTGTTTTAGACTAGAACTATAATTGTATGATTTCAGAATCTGAGCACAAAGCTTAATGTAAGTTTTGTGCAATAACCATTAAACCTACAATCATCCAGATATTATAAACATAGTAATTTACAATTTTTTTTGATTAATCATTTCCAATTTTTTCGTATAATTATATTATTAATAATCGTTTAGTGAGCTTGAAAAATTGCTCCTTAATCGAAGTTTATTTTTTATGAATCATTTACTAAGTAGATAAGTTATTTGATTTGTTTCACAAACATGGAGTATTTCCAACATAAATAGATAACAAAATTGTTTAATTGCTGGCTGAAAGCCAATCCCAACTGCTTTGGTTTAAATAATATATATCTGGAATGCGGGATAAAATATATACATGTAAGATAAAGGAATAAAAAGAGAAAAAACTTTTGACTAAAATATACAAGAAAATTATAATAGTGAGAAAAGTTAAATAAGAATACAAAGGGAGATTTAAGATCATAAGTAGGCTTTTACAATTGACTAAACCTATTATTAATATACAGGAATAAATTTATCTTTTACCATGAAGCAGATATGACTGGCGAGAGATTATATGAACTAACATAGAGGATTGAGATAGCCAAATACCAGTAGAGTGATATTTGAATTCGGTAAGTTTTAGCTTTGGGTAAGTGAGTTGGTTGGGATCAACAAGGTAGATGAAGCAGCTCTGTCAAGCAGACAGAGTTTCTTATATAATGGATTCTTAAGATTTGTAGGCACTATGGCAGCACAGATTTTCTACAGGAACATATAGAAGAAGTCTATCATAGTGAAGCTATCTCGCAGGACAGACCTATAGAGGGTGTCATCTTTACAGTAAGGGTATTTCCTGATTTTACATTACAGTAAAAGCTCTACTAAAATAAGCACAAGAATCTATTTCCCAAAGTATAATATGCATATATGATTTATATTATATAATTACTACAGATAAGCGAAGCATGATAAATGGGTTTTCTAGGCCATACTTTAGGGTGCTTGCCAGGACTTTCCTGTATTTTACAAATAGGTTCAGGGATTGAACAAAAAAAAGAATGCAGGGATGACGAAGGCCTCCAGAGCTGGAGGGGGGGGGGGCTGCTAGTTGGAAGGCACTGCTATGCAGGCCTTGGTAAACTTCCATGACAGGTACCCGTCAAAACGTAGAGACCATAGGGTTATTGATGTACCTACTACGCGTGGAAGGAAAAGACGACGCTAAGATCTGAGGACAGATCTAGAGAAGAGGGGAGTGGTGTAACGACCCTACAGATAGGTAGCTACAGTGGACTAGACTCAAGCCCGTATGGTATACCAAGTGGTAACCATATTGAGGATAGGCCAGTATACCTAGTATACTACGGTAGATATAAGTTGGTACAAGTGTCTACAAAGTGACTTGGTGACATAGGGTTAGACAGGGTAACCTAGGTAGGCCAAAGTTACCCTACTAGGGAGGGTAACATTCGGAGAACATGTTCGCGTAAAGTTAAGGAAACATAGTAAACGTTGCACGGGTCTCCGGGGTAATATTAGGTGTGGTCGCGCGTACTCCCGAAGAGAATAAAGGCAAAATAGGGTGAAGTTACCCTACCTTGGCAACATGATTACCCTACCTTAGGGGCGCAGTTACCCTACTGAGGTACTCCAGTTACCCTACCTTAGGGGCGCAGTTACCCTACTGAGGTACTCCAGTTACCCTACCTTCACCGACATAGTCATCTGCGGACTTAGGGGGAAGTTATCCCACCATAGTAGGGCTCTTAGATGTTCATAGGGCAGCTTCGTATTGCACGAAACGGACTACTGACGGAGCAGGAGTGGTCCGAACCTCCTGTAACTTTCAAGGAATGTTCCTAACACCCCCCCTGCGGCCCCAGCGTTGGTACGGCGCGACAGCACGGTACGGCTGTGTAGTTGTGTGCTTCCTAGTAAAGTGAGATCCATAGGAATGCTCCCACAACACCGTATGAGTTGTGGCCGTCCAACCGACCAGAAGCTGTTCGCAGGATATAAAAGGGGTGTGAGGGTGACAGCCTCCTGGGGCGCCACCTGGATAACACCTGGGAACCACCTACGGGCATACTTTGACCTCTGGGGAGTTGTATGGTTAACAGTAGAGGGCTTGGGGCTGACCGGGGAAGCTGCAAGGCTTCCAGGACAACCACCCCAAAGCCAGTCCCAGGCTACCCCATGAACTGTAGCATTACCATGGGTTATTAGTGGACTCTAGAGGTGTGAGTCTTGTCACGATTTAAGAGGGTCCCGCATGGTTGACTGTAGGTAGCGCCCATGTAGTCAGGCAGCAGGAGATTTCTTATCGTGGGAGCATGCAGTCAGGTTTAGAAGCTTAGTATAGCCAAGTAGATTTGCCGATGGACTGCGTAGCTTGTATAGACGAAACCACCACTGGGCCAGTGAGTCCCAATGGATATTATCTCTACGGTGGGTATGTCGGTCGGCCACTGACATGCTACCGATAGGAAAGGGTTTTCGCTCATGCAGATGTAGTTGGAGAGACATCACCGGAAGCACTTCCGATTTGTGGAGATAGTTAATATCCGAGCGGTCCAACTCCCTCCAAGTGTTAGCCCACTCTAGGCGGGTGAGTTGGACAGCCCTGAGCTGAGCATGGTGCTCGCGAAAGGTCAGAATGGTTGACGGGTGTCCTCTGGCTTTACATTATTCTACTTAACTAAGGCGAGAGACACCCTATTCTGAGAACCAACGATCCTCGAGAGAACTTATTGAGTGAAGCTTTCAGGCTTAACGATATTAAGTTTTACCGCCTGATTCTACTTTGAATTATCTTTATCTTTATTTTGATCCTTACTTCTACTTTGAGTCTTCGGTGCGGTTGCAATCTTAGGATTCGTCTTCCTACAGAGTGCCCCCGTTACAGGCACGCCCATTCTGATTTGCAATCGTGATTTGAGATCAGGTCTTGGCAGATTTAACTCCAATTAGTACTACCAAATCTAAAAAAACAGAGCATTACTGTGGTAATAATTGGAGTTAAATCCGCCACGACCTGATCTCAAATCACGATTTCAGATCAGAATGGACGGGCCAAACACCCTCTTAGTACACTAGCGGTAGACATGAGTTTATACAAGTGTCTACAAAGTAACTTGATGACATAGGATTAGATGGGGTAACCTAGGCAGGCCAAAGTTATCATGTCAGGCAGGGTAACCTCCAGAGAGCATGTTAGCATAAAGTTAAGGGAACATAGTAAACATTGCACAGGTCTCCGAGGCAACATTATATGTGGTCGCGCGGACTCCCGAAGGGCATAAAGGCATTATAGGGTAAAGTTACCCTACCTTGGAATCATGATTACCCTACCATGGGGGCCCAGTTACCCTACTGAGGCACCCAAGTTACCCTACCTTCACGGACAAAGTCATCTGCGGACTCAGGGGAAAGTTGTCCCACTATAGTGGGGCTCATACCTGTTCATAAGGCCGCTTCGTATTGTACGAAATGGGCTACTGACGGAGCAGGAGTGGTCCGAACCTCCTGTAACCTCCAGGGAATATTTCTAACACCCCCCTGCTGCCTAGGCGTTGGTACAGCGTAACAGCAATGTACGGCTGAGTAGTTGTGTGCTTCCTAGTCAAGTGAGATCTATGGGAACGCTCTCACAATACCGTATGAGTTGTGGCTGTCCACCCACCAGAAGCTGTTCGCAGGATATATAAGGGGTGTGAGGGTGACCCCCTGCTGGGGCGCCACCTGGATGACACCTGGGAACCACCTCCGGGCATACTTTGACCTCCGGGTAGTAGTATCGTTAACAGTAGAGGGCTTGGGGCTGACCAGGCAAGCTGCAAGGCTTCTAGGATAACCACCCCAAAGCCAGTCCCAGGCTACCCCGTGAACTGCAGCATTACCATGGGTTATTAGTGGACACTAGAGGTGTGAGTCTTGTCATGATTAAGAGGGTCCTGCATAGTTGGCTGTGGGTAGCGCCCATGCAGTCAAGCAGCAGCAGATTTCTTATCCTGGGAGCATGCAGTGGAGTTTAGAAGCTTAATATAGCCAAGTAGATTTGCCGAAGGACTGCATAGCTTATATAGACGAAACCACCACTGGGCCAGTGAGTCCCAACGGATATTATCTCTACAGTTGGCATGTCGGTCGGCCACTAACATGCTACTGATAGGAAATTGTTTTCACTCATGCAGATGTAGTTGGAGAGACATTACCGGAAGCACTTCCTATTTGTGGAGATAGTTAAATATCTGTGCAGTCCAACTGCCTCCAAGTGTTAGCTCGCTCTAGGCAGGTGAGTTGGACAGCTCTAAGCTGTGGGGTGTGCTCGCGAAAGGTCAGAATGGTTGATGGGTCTCCTCTGGCTTTACATTATTCTACTTAGCTACAGCGAGAGACACCCTATTCTGATAAACAACAATCCTCGAAAGAACTTATTGAGTGCAGTTTTCACGATTAACAATATTAAGTTTTATCGTTTGATCCTACTTTGAAATATCTTTATCTTTTTGATCCTCACTTCAACTTTGAGTCTTTGGTGCGGTCGCAATCTTAGACACCGTCTTCCTACAGAGTGCCCCCTTACAAGAAGAAGGTCTCCATGGCGGCCGCGCTGGGTGTCTTGTGAACAATAAGGGAATTATGGAAGTGACAGTAGGGCGCGGGCTAAGAAAAGTGCAATGTATGATGTCAGCTGACCGGTGCAGACAGATCTAGGTCGCTAGAGGTGAGAGGGGATCTGGGAGGGCCACCGGATGCCCGCAGTTGATAAGAGTCGGCAGGAGGCCTGTAGACGAGAAGATAAGGGGGCAGATACAACAGGAAGGTGCTGGGAGGGGGTGCGATCACAAGGAGAGCGTTGAACACTTTAGAGGGCAAGTGGGGCATCCGGGCGCACCCGACGCAAGAGATGAAAGGCAAAGAGGGCCCGGGAGATCTAGAAGGACAGGAGGCAAAGAGCCGACTGGCTTCATCCCGACTCGGGCTCGATACGTCCTGTGAAAAAGGTTTTTTTGCTGATGAGGTTATCTCCCAGCCAGGTTCATAGCTTTGTTCAAAATCCAGTCTGTCTACATGCAGCAGGATGCAGTCTATCACCTTGCCTGTATTCAGTTCATAAGCATGGAAGACTCCTGACATCCGTCGAATGTACACTTTCATGTAACTGTTCAACTCATAGATGTTACCTGAGACATGACAAATGTGAATATCATCACAATCTTAGGCCTGGCGCATCTCAGACCAGAGAACATCCAACACCCAGATCAATTTACACATCTTCAACAAGATCTATTAGGATCACAGAGCAAGCTTGTATAATAAAATATACTTAGTAGGAGACGTAGTCCAGACAGCCAGAGGCTACATCGCTCCCAGATGGCGATGTCGCATCCCGGTCACGACTGAAGGATAAACCTGCATAATAGACAGGAATATAGAGATATAGATATAGAGCAATCGAAACATCTAAAAGCACAAAGGCAGGAATGACTTGGAGTGTAAGATCCGAGTCAGAGATAGCGTTCATTATAGGCCCTGTTTCTGACAAACAGGGTGTCAAGTGCCGGTTATTAACTGCAGATTAAAAAAGAAATCATCCAAATCAGACCAAAACTAAGTAAAGTACAGCTCTTTGCAGCTAGACAACTTCAACAAGTCCTATTTCTGTCAATTCTTGTCCAATTTGGATAACCTTTTCAGCCAGTTAGTCAGAATAACCTAGGTTATTTTGTCCCTACTCCTCGGCAACGGGGCCATAACAAAGCCTAGTTGTGAGGGTAGTGCAGTCAAGTTATTAGGACAAGCCCCGGAGGCAGAAGCAAAAAGGGGGTACCTTGGGGAGGCATCCAGATGCTGCCGACATGGTAGATAGGAGGAGAGACGTCAATATGTGAGATAAGGGGAGGGAGCAGAGCACGCGATGTGGGAAGGCAGTGCAATGGGGGTAAGTTCGAACATCACTTCAGGACATAATCAGCCTTGGGAATAGCGTCCGCAAGCTGGGAACGCAGAGGACGGAAAAACGACGTTGGATACATCCAGACGCAGCGACTGCCTCTCCCATACAAGATTAACTATTGCCGATATATCATACCCTCTTGCAGCAATCTATAGATTGCTGTGCAAATGTGGTAAAACCGCAAACTAAGTAGAGGCAGCTACTTTAAACCAGTACATCTTTGTAACGACCCTACAGATAGGTAGCTACAGTGGACTAGACTCAAGCCTGTATGGTATACCGTATGGTAACCATATTGAGGATAGGCCAGTATACTTAGTATACTACCGGTAGACATGAGTTGGTACAAGTGTCTACAAAGTGACTTGGTGACATAGAGTTAGACAGGGTAACCTAGGTAGGCCAATGTTACCCTACTAGGCAGGGTAACCTTCGGAGGGTATGTTCGCATAAAGATAAGGACACATAGTAAAAATTGCACGCGTCGCAGGCGCAACATTATATGTGGTCGCGCAGACTCCCGAAGGTAATAAAGGCATAACAGGGTGAAGTTACCCTACCTTAGTAACATGATTACCCTACCTTGGGGACCCAGTTACCCTACCTTCACCGACATAGTCATCTGCAGACTTAGGGGAAAGTTATCCCACTATAGTGGGGCTCTTAGATGTTCATAGAACCACTTTGTATGGTACGAAACGGATTACTGACGGAGCAGGCGTGGCCGAACCTCCTGAAACTTTCAGGGAATCTTCCTAATACCCCCCTGCGGCCCCAGCGTTGGTACGGCGCAACAGCACGGTACAGCTGGGTAGTTTTGTGCTTCTTAGTAAAGTGCGATCCATAGGAACGCTCCCACAACACCGTATGAGTTGTGGCCGTCCAACCTACCAAAAGCTGTTTGCAGGATATATAAGCAGTGTGAGGATGACCGCCTCCTGGGGCGCCACCTGGATAACACCTGGGAACCACCTACGGGCATACTTTGACCTCCGGGTAGTTGTATGATTAACAGTAGAGAGCTTGGGGCTGACCGGGGAAGCTGCAAGACTTCCTGGACAACCACCCCAAAGCCAGTCCCAGGCTACCCCGTGAACTGTAGCATTACCATGGGTTATTAGTGAACTCTAGAGGTGGGAGTCTTGTCATGATTTAAGAGGGTCCCGCATGGTTGGCTGTGGGTAGCGCTCATTCAGTCAGGCAGCGGGAGATTTCATATAGTGGGAGCATGCAGTCAGGTTTAGAAGCTTAGTATAGCCAAGTAGAAATGCCGATGGACTGCGTAGCTTGTATAGACGAAACCACCACTGGGCCAGTGAGTCCCAATGGATATTATCTCTACGGTAGACATGTCAGTCGGCCACTGACATGCTACCGATAGGAAAGGGTTTTCGCTCATACAGATGTAGTTGAAGAGACATCACCGGAAGCACTTCCTCTTTGTGGAGATAGTTAATATCCGAGCGGTCCGACTGCCTCAGAGTGTTAGCTCACTTTAGGCAGGTGAGTTGGACAGCCCTGAGCTCAGCAGGGTACTCACGAAAGGTCAGAATGGTTGTCGGGTGTCTTCTAGCTTTACATTATTCTACTTAACTAAAGCGAGAGACACCCTATTCTGAGAACCAATGATCCTCGAGAGAACTTATTGAGTGAAGCTTTCAGGCTTAACGATATTAAGTTTTACCGCTTGATTCTACTTTGAATTATCTTTATCTTTATTTTGATTCTTACTTCTACTTTCAGTCTTCTGTGCGGTCGCAATCTTAGGATCCGTCTTCCTACAGAGTGCCCCCGTTACAATCTTAATCACATCCTATAAAAGTTGTAATCTTGGCTGTCATAACGGAATAAAATTAGAAAAGAAACACATCTCAGGAGCCAAGGCAGTTGTGTTGAACAATGGAGAGATCCTGTCTAGGACCCAATCCTAGGTGCCATATAGTCTGGTTTTACAACATCCTACAGGACCAATCCTTCACGCCTGCTGGTAGCAGGTGATGGGCTGGCCTCCTGCTTGTGTGAACCCTTGGATGCTGCTCTCAACATGATCGACAGGGAAGTCGAAGTTGATCGGAAGGCTCTTGGGATCTCAGTGGCTAACGCAGTCCTCTATACTTGAAACGGGGTAATAGAGCTTAGCCCCAGGGCAGCGAACATGAGGGGGCAGGACCCGGGCACTCAGCATAACTGATCTGGCCCAACCTCCCTGTTATCTGTGTCCACTACAGTTGTGGTTTCTTCAAGAGGAAGTTCTCATTCAGTAGGCGGGGAAGCGGGACATTCATGGGACTCTCTATGCGCAATGGAGTGGGAATTGTCATAGTTCCGACATTTTGCCCCCAAAGCCTGTCCTCAGTTCAGGATTGGCCTGAGATTCCCCCCTTTCAGGCATGTGGCGTTGGGTCCACAATACTCAACCTTGATATTACAAGTTTACCATATAGAACCATGAATGATATCTTATCAAGCAACACCTAGTCCTACAATAAGGATATAGAATGAAAATTCATAAACACAAATACATCATGATATTTTTGTAAGTGCTGAACACACTTGTATATTAAGACTTCAGCATGCTATAATTTATGCTACCGTAAAAACTTGAATAATTGAACCGTGTGCTATGAAGTCCAGAATTTCCTTCTCTGGAACGGGTGAAAAAAACACAGCAAAAACACACCCCCTTTCCCCCTTCTGTGACAGATAAAAAAACAAAAGTTTCTTGACCTTACTGAGAGAGGAAAGTCCAACGACATCCCTTCGTCTGTATTCAGGACCTCGCGCTAAGTACGGTTCATAACTTTATTCTTATAACTAAATAATGGAGATACCGCCACTCCGTGGCTTACGATCACCAAACGGCAGTACAATCCCGAGGTACGCCAGCTCAACCTGCCTATCCCGCAGTACATCTGGAAAGTACCACCCGCGCGACCTGTGAGTACCCCACCACAGGGACTGGAGGTCCGGCCAGAACACAGCTATCTTCAAAAATAAAGTACAAAAGAAATCCACCTCCAGTACCCCAAAATCACTACCGCGAACAAGGATGCAGCCCCATCCAAGCCCACACTCCGGCAGACCCGTCACGCAACCCAACAAAGGAAAAGTCCACGCCGCCCCTTCGTCAAAACGATACCCAGGGCACCCCACAAACATCACGCCACAAGACAATTTACCAGCCACCCACAGCACGGGCTCAGCCACACGTGGCTCAGGCGCCTTCTGTGACGCCACCGCAACCGGGGAAAAATCAGTTGAGCCACCCCCTCCACCAGCTCCACGAGACCCCAGCGAAGAGGTCCATCACGACTGTAAATCGATCGACAACGAGGAAAAACGAGCCGTGTAGGTTCGCCGGAGGGCAAGCCCCCCAGCTCCGGTTGCCCTGGTGATAACACGATAACCAGCCAAGGACTTATCGATGGAAATAGGCAACGAAGGCCCAAATCCGAAAGACATGAAGCTATCGCGAGATAGTCTCCACGGGCGTTGATTGGGTGATCCCCCCTGCCCCCCCCGAAAAACGACCTGTCACAAGAGGTGATAAGTCGTAAGTACGGGCACAGCTGGTAGTGGAAGTGATCGGTTGGTGAAGTAACTAAAGAGAGCAAAGTTAGGAATAATTGTGACAACTATGATGTAAGAAGCATATGATGAACATGAAGGGTGGTACCGGTATCCCCTTCACTGCTGAGATAGCTTATTTGGGTAATCGTGATAGGAACAACTTCGTGCTTCACAAGCAGTGTAGTGCTCAGAATAGTGCCAAACGAGTACCGGTCAGCATGGTCATGATGGAAACCTGGCTGGCTGCGTAGATTTGCTCCCAACTATGGTACAAGTACAAGTACTTCGCCTAATTTTAATTTATCTTGATGGGTTGTCTATCGTTACCCTTCCTGTCCTTTCTATCCTATTAGTGCAACGCTAAAAGGTTCTGAAATTCGGGCACGAACGAAGGGATAGCACACGGTTCAATTATTCAAGTTTCTACGGTACAAAGGTCGTTTTTATGCTATAAAAGTGAAGTGCTGAACAGGGCCTAAATCAAGTTTATTAGCAGACAACCCCATATTTACCGGTCACCTATTAGTTTTCAAAACTCTTTTAAACCCTAAATTATGCTGCTTTCCAACCGCTGTTCATAATGTCCTCACACTTTACCTTTCAAACAATATGCTGCCAAACACGGTTAACCTTACAAACTGCATTTTATAACGTATGCCTTACTAACCGCAATTTGTAAGGTGTTATCGTACCTGACAACAGTTGTCCTGCCCAACATCGCCTTAGTCATCCTTCCAGCCCCTTGGGTTTGACCCCCAATTTAGAATTGCCTGCTGTTTGCCGGGCCCCTCCAGGCTCGGCACCAGCGCCTCACCTCCATCCAAACAACCCTACCAGCAACAACCCTACATACGGGCCAAATCGCTTGAAGGAGAAATCACGTTCCGCTTCTCACCATCCACCAACCCTAAAACACCTCCCCCGGAAATCGTTTCGCCTTTCTATCATTTTTCTACCTTTTGTCCACAAAATTTCCCCGCCCTCTGTCTCTCTCCGCACAATACCTCACAGTGCTCTCTCCCGAACCCCCTCAGACTCCTCCTCAGACTCCTATACCAGGTTCCTACCCCCGTGATACCACGCCGAGCTATCACACTGTGTCTCCCATCTCCTTCTTTTCATCAGGAATACCCCAGTTTATATCAAATAATTTATCATGGCAAATGACGAGTACGATGTACGTTTTAACATCGTCTCCCTTTCTACTCCCTTGTTTTCTCAAGCTTACGAAATTTTTCTATTCCTAGTTTCTATTCAAAGGTACAACCCTAGAAAAAATCAACCTCCCATCCCTTAAGCACCCCATTACGATGCCCCACTCGCGACTAGCATCGCATAATATCTAGATCTTTTGACGATTCTGTGCAGCTCTTGCATCTGCCGCCCTATCATTCGTGATGATCTATTAACAATTTGCGATCTAGTTGTCCTGATTGGAGACTCCGGCGTTGGAAAGTCCAATCTTCTCAGTCGTTTCACGCGTAACGAATTTAACTTGGACTCTAAGTCTACTATCGGTGTTGAATTTGCCACTCGCTCTATCCAGGTCGATACCAAGACCATCAAAGCCCAAATTTGGGATACCGCCGGCCAAGAACGCTATCGTGCCATTACCTCTGCCTATTACCGGGGCGCTGTTGGGGCTCTGCTAGTCTACGATATCTCAAAGCAAATCACCTATGATAATGTTACTCGTTGGCTCAAGGAACTCAGAGACCATGCTGACAACAATATTGTGATCATGCTTGTTGGCAATAAAAGCGATTTGCGGCACTTGAGAGCTGTTCCGACCGAGGATGCAAAGAATTTTGCTGGTGGGTCTTGGGCTAGCTTTCACACGGAATAGCTTAGGATTATTCTGACACACTCTCTAGCCGAGAATCACCTTTCCTTTATCGAAACGTCCGCCCTCGACTCTACAAATGTTGAGCTTGCTTTTCAAACAATTTTAACAGGTATTTTATGTCGCACAACATTTACCACTTAAGCCAACAGAAGAAGAATCTTACCATGCTCTATTAGAAATTTACCGGATCGTCTCTAGCAAAGCTCTAGACGGAGGAGACCAGCATCAAGTCAGCCAACCTGGAAGCAGTCAACCCCTTCACATCACTCCCACAGCTGAAAACGCTACCAAGGATGGCAAGTGCTGCTGAGTTGTCACAACCTTCTTTGCATCGTTTCTTCAAGCAAAAAGGATTGGGAGGTGAAGGTGATGCAATACCGAGTGAGTGGCAGGTTGAAACTTGAAATTTACCTTCTGTTCTTTTCGCTTCTTTGTATGTACACTACAAACACCTGATTTGGATGAGTGTTCAAGGAGCTCGGGGCTTAGATTCTGCTGGGTCAAGGTACAGTCATGACGAAACATGAATGGATGGAAAACTGACTTTTGCTTACACCTTGGATTGTTGGGATTTCCTTATTTCTTTTCCCCTTCGACAAGACAGTTTGTTTTAACTTGCTTGTTCCTTGCACTGACTTATTCTAACCTCCCTGTCTAATCTTCTTAAGTCTCATTTTCCAGTATTTCTTGCGTTGTATCCTAACGATGTAATTGAGGGCAGTCTTGGTTATGACCTTATTCAGTAAGATACCCGGATGATCGAGTGCCGTATTCCCATGGGTTTAGTTGTAAATACCACACCTATATAAATTGACACTCAAGGCCTAAATATCTCAGAATGGCATCCGCAGTGTTTTCGCTCCATGCCTTTTTGTTTTCAAAGCATCCTCTACTCTATGTACCCTATCCTACTTTCTGCTAAGACTGCCGGGGAGTAAAACAAATGGCATTACCAAACCCAGGAAGCTACCCCTTTTGACCATCCCCTCCTCCCTCATTTGCGTCTCAACGACAGCTCTTAGAACCAGAACCCCACGCCTATCGTACAGCACAATCCACCATTTCTGAAACCTACCACTCTAAAACAACCAAACATACCAGAAAACCCCAACAACTGCCACCAAGAACAATACCCACGCCTTCCAACCCACCCCAGTCCTCTTCGCCATGCGCAACATACTATTCATCGTCCCCCTAAGCCGTATCCGTGTATTATCAAAAGAATCATTCATGCTCGCCATAAGCGTAGATGAAGACCTGACCTCATCGCCGATAGCCTCGGTTATCTATTCCTCCCCCCGCCGCCACCTCATATCAACACCTTCCCCTTCGATCGTGGGAAACAGAAGAGGGAAAAAAAGCATACCTCCTTCAACATTTTGACCTTCGCACTCAACCCTTCAACCTGTGCGTCGTTCTGCGACTCTAGCTCTTCCATTACAGAGGCACTGTACTGGCCCCTTGAGTTGGGCGTTGCAGGCCGGTACTGTGCCGTCCCCCTGGGGGGTACGCCGTCGCCATTTGGGCCGCCGAAGAGTTGCGCTCTCGCATCGCGTTGGTGGAGGTGAGAGCCGTAACGGTTGCTGTTAGTTCGTTAGTTAGCTTGTGAGAGTGAGGAGAAGGGAGAGGAGGAGAAGGCTGGAGATGGTTGACCGAGGGCGAGTGAATAGGGATGGGGATAGAGCAAGCAGTAACCTTGATGAAGACATTCTTTCTATCTCTCGATCTTCCCTGTAGGCAGGTAGTTTATCGAAGCTCACTCAATCCAACACACCACCGGCAAAAATGAAACGAAAAGAAAAGGAGGGAGGGAAAAAAAAACCCTTTCCGAAACTGATCGATTGACGGAGTTGAACGGGCCAGTAAACGGAGCCCGCGTGCTCTCGGCCTGTATGTTACCTCAGTCACGTGCCACCCGCCCGGGCTAGTTGGCCTCAAGCCACAGTTATTATAAGGCACTGGAATCCAATGCAAAACACCTTCTTCCTTATCGCGGGTTAGGTTGAGTCAAGTTAAGCGAAGTTGCCCCCCCCCTCCACAAGAAAATAACCTCCGTTAATGCTAAACTCATGTTCGCAATCAAAGCGAAACTTAAAATATACCATAAAAAAATCATGCCCTGCCGTAACCGGCCCAAATCTACTTGTTTGGGGATCAGCCAATCCGTAGGTGCTTGTAAGGGGAAGACGGCGGGCGGGAGGGAGGGCGGGAGGACAGATTCCTGCAGAGAAATGATCCCGGTATCCGGATTTTGATCATTATTACTATTATTATTACTATTCCATCTATTTATCGGTAATCCACCCAATATTCCCCGCTTCTTCATCTCCCTATTGCAAGCCCGGTTTTGGTTTCTCCAGGTTTCGCAGTTTACGGTACGGGAACGGCGTGCGTCTGAGGCTTGGTTTTCCGGATGGATGGGTTTGTTTTGTCAGGGGGTTTTTTTCTTTTCTTCTGAAGCTTCGTCCCCCCTCCTAAGGTTTCCCGGGACGGGCCAAGGAAGGGATGAGGCGCGTAAAAAGAAGAAACAAGAAGAGGGGAAGCATGGGGCTGTTTGCGGCTTGTGGGCTCTGTTGCAATGATGCGGTATGCGATGCATTGCCCTATCCTAATACCGTGCTCTCACGTTACGTGCCTCTTTGTTGCTTGATGTGATGCTTGGAGGGGTTGGGGTGGTTGGATGATGGTTGTTTTTTTGTGGAGGAGGTCAAGGTTGGGAAATCTCGAAAGGGAAACCGTAAGAGTGGGACTCACTAATTGGGATAAAAAATGTCAATTCAAGAATACTGGGGTACCCCCGCTGCAGTTATGGCTTACTGGTAATTGGTTTTAGGCCCAATCATGCCGATACTACGAACCTGGTTCTTTTTTCTTCTTTTTGACCCAGGAACAAATAACTATCTTGTTTTGTTTCTTAAAATTCAACTCCATTGCCTGTTCGAGTCACTTTACTCGAGAGCATCCTTTGTTTGCACGAGCACTTCCAACAGTGCTATGGTATGACACAAGCCCAAGTACATTGATTGGTAGTAATTGGTTCCGAGATTCGCAGTTTCCATCTAAAATGTCACACAATAGGCACATGTATCATTGCTTAGTATTATAATATCGGGACACGCTACGGTATTACACTCGATCCGTGCTCAGGGCCCAGGTGCCTCAAGCCTTCTATTCGGGAGCCAGTATCTCCACATCAACTTGGAGCAGGTGCTCTTCGATATTCCTGATTAGGGCCTTATGGTTCGACCAGCACTTTCCCGTAGTAGAAGGGGGTCAGATACCTCAGATGATTAGCCCAGGACGTGCGGGGAAGAGCTCCCGTTGCGCATATAGCAATCCAAACCGCCCCCCCGCCCCCCCGCCCCCCCTCTCTCTCCCCTCCCCCCTCTCACAGCCCTCTCGTCCTCCCTTCTTGCTTCGCCATGTAAGGGGCTCCCCAAATTCGAATTGGGCTCCCATAAAACCGGCTTCCTCACCCCTACCGGCGTGCCCACTTGAGCCATGCAGAACTCCGGCTGCACACCACGCCTCACAATGGCATTGAGCCCTTTTCTCTTCTTGCTATATGCAGTTTCGAGTTTCCATATGCACAGGAGAAGCAGAGTGACCCCCCAGCTTATCGATAATCGACAGGCGGCCGCTGATGTACAACCTCGTGACCAATTGGGGCTGGCCATTCCTGTCACTCAGTAATGCGGAGAGACTTGGTTCCCTGCGCCCAAATGGGAAAAACAGGTATTATACGCTCAGCCTACCGGCATAATCGGCAATTCACCGCATGTGTGTGCTTTTCTCAGTCTGTGACGTCGCAAGCGGGACTTTTGGGCTCAGCCTATCATCTTCAGTCGCCCAGCATAGGGGTTCGTATTTGCGATTGCTTCTTGGGCCAGTGGAAACCCCCACACGGCCCAACCTAGCTCAGCCAGTGAAATACCATTAAAGCCTTCGTACACTAGGCCCAGGAAGAAACTTGCACCTCCAATCCACGAGCTCCCATTCGCGAAGCTCACAGTTGAAACGTAAGCTTTCCGAGGAAACCTCCCGCCGAAACCCGCATTGATTTCATCACCAATTCCCCCCCTCCCCTCCTCTCCCCCCTCCTTTCCCCCTCCTCCCTCCGTGCCAATGATCAAGCAGGTAGGAAATTCGGGGCTCATTGCCTTGCAGAGGGATGCCAAACAGGGCCTCTTGCTGATCTGTTTGACTTGATCTCCTAGGAGTCATGCAAGGTCGGCAGATTTTGAGCGAATTTTTTGAAAAAACTTCCCCCCCTCCCTGCCACCATCCACCGATGGACGAGGTTTCCGAGATTTCTGGTTATGACGAATGAAAGTTTGCCTGATAAACAAAGTCCTTACAATCAGCAATACCAATCTGCTGCTTAATTCACTCCTTTGATTTTCCACCTTCGTTCTTCCTCTCTTTTGTATGCTTGCTTCTGAGCTCTCCTTGCCGCGCCCAGCGATGAGCTTTCCGATCGCCCGTGGCTCGGCCTTTCATCTACCCGGAATGTAGGGAAAGGAGAACAAATCCAGTAGTACATCAAGCCCCTAATCCAATACTGTGAGTCGTTAAACCAGTCATGATTCTTCAACAAGTGCTATCCAGTTCTCCAGAACCGTTCCCCATTCCTCTTTAATGCCTAATTAGCTCCCATTGTCACAGGATATCACTCGGTTATATCGATGGGCCCTGGTAAAGAAAAAAGCCCACTCTTACTCCCCCCACCCCTTCCTAAGCCCTTTGTGGGCCGCGGGAAGCCGAACCTTGCCCGAGATACTGAGTCTGTGGAAATTCTGTAAGAGCTTATACTATTATGTTCTATATCCGGTAGTTCCCTATCAGCTGTCCAGTCTCTTGACGCTCACTTTTGGGATCGGATTTTGCTTGTTCATCAGTCCAGCGTGCCGGTGTCAACCCCCTCCCCAAATCATTGCGCAATTGCAACCTTAGTATTTGCATATCGTGCAATCTTCAATCCGTAGTAGCCTTATCTTATAATAAACGGTTTATCCCTTTCTTTCTTGCTTTGTAGAAAAAAACAAAAGACCGCATACGGGACAGGGAAGGTTTAAGAGTTCGAGGATAAAGCAGAAGGGCAAATGAGGGGCTCTTTCCCCTCTTTTATTCTCGCGCCCACTTCCCTCAATGTATCCACACAGTGTTATTCTACGATATCACTATGTGACACCGTAATTATCAATCCGACCATATTCGCCCCGATCGAATACTCTTAGAGTATTGGTCCTCAACATGCATAGTAGAGTTAGCCCTTATAACACGGAGATTTTGTTGCTCAGCAACATAACAGATCGAGAGATGCTGTGCCCTCAACAACCCCCGCTATTCTTAAAATACCCCCACGTTTGTAGCAGTCGGTCCGTTTTCTGACAACCTTTTTCCCTGGTGATCTCCTATCCCAAAACCACTTAGTCAATCCTGTAAGCCCTAGCGAGCCGCAGTCATGAAATTAATTGATAGGAGGGCTACCTGGTCCCATGACCAGATTATCGTCTCCATGCTTCCACGGTAAATGTCTCTATATAAGTCCACCCGACGTCAGGCCAAGAACTTTAATGTATCGCACCCTATATGACGAACTCGATTGGCTACAGCGGTCGAACTTTTCGATCCAATCCTCGTCAAGCCCCACAGAGCTCGAGCTTGTGTGCATTTATCTGTGCTCGCAATTGGAAGTCCGTGAACACAGTTGCTATTGCATGCCGCTAATGCTCAGCAATTTTGCTGAGATCTTAGTGCCATGCAATCAATGGTGGTGGTGTTCCCAAACGCCGTTCGATTTAGGGCAGCCCCTCTTCCTCCACCAGCCAGCGATGACCTGGCAGTTGTTGCCATAGGTCATTCGAGATCTTGCATAGGAGGATGATCAATTCCAATGTCAATAGCTTCTTGTCGATGCGCTGGGATCCAAAAGAAATGAATTGAAAGAAATTGAAAGGGAAATAATAGCACGGGCACAGTCTACCACGCTTCCGGTTACTGCGGCCCAGTGGTTCCCCGGGATCCTCGGGGTTTCCAGATTCACCTGAGCTTTAACGAGGTAGGGCTAAAGGGTCCCATGGCATGGGGTTTTATTTTTGGCCAAATTATGGTGGCGTTTCCCAATCTTTGCGAGCACAAGCACCGCATCCCCCCACCAATAATATGACAAAGTCGCCTCCGGTTACAAAAAGGGAACGCGGGGCAGACACTACAAGTATTAGCGTACAGTACATCAATTACCTCCGGGTTTTGGTCCTACCCACATCACCATCACCACCACCACTTCTAGGGGAAGGAAGGAAGTACCGTATTGTATGTATTTTAGTGCCGTTACTAGTAGTCACGTCGCCCCATTTCAGCACGTTTACTCTCGGCAGCAGTCGGCGGCTCGGATACCCCATCCGATGCCCGGGACTTCTCACCTGCTACTGGACAGTTCTGTGCCAGTGCTGTACGTGGTTTTGTGACTCGATCCTACAGGAGGTACATTGGGAAGCCCGTTATGTATCTTTTTTCCGCCAGTGGGGGTTATCTTTGCTTTTTGATGCTGAGTTGGCAATAGACCCGTGTTGAGTGGTCCCAGCCTGCAAGGATCCAACGAAACTGAAGGCGGGCAACCAGAGGCGGCCCGCGTCTGGCCGCCTTTATCAACAAAGAGAGCTTCCAAGCGTAGTCGGGGACCAGTGATCGCTATTAGAGCGTTGCCAAGCGTTAAGATAACCTTGCACAGCACCGTACGAGTACTAGTACAGTACAAGTACAGCAGAAGGTCCAACATGAAGATATGAAACAGTTATTTGAGGTTAACCAGTCATATATATCCCTAGCTGTTCCTGTTAATGACTTCCCACCCCTGTACAAGTCCTGTAACCATGTCAACCTGTGGCCTTTCTGCTAATCTCATATGATTTCCAACCTCCAGTCTCCCAACTCGAGTTGAGCCCCGATATTCAAGTATTTGGCACCGCATGATTCCACAAAATGCAACACTTTCAGAGTTAAGGGAAGTGGCTTTTGCCTTGCTAAATATCTCTCGGAAAGCCCCCCATAAGATACACAATAACGGTGCCGCGTGGAATTGGCAACATGATTGTGCATACCGTGCTGTACGGTACAGATAGGTCAAGCACCGCGGTGGAGCCCGCTACGAGCAAGTGGTCAGGCAGGAGCTCTTGCTTGAGATATTTCCCGGCCAGGAAACATGTCGCTTGGGCATCGGCCCATTCGTTCGTCGTATTCACGGGAGCGAAACTAATAGATGTTTTAACGACCATGTGAAATAACTCGAGGTACAGCACAGCTACCTTAACTCCCGAAGAGACACATTCTCCAGAGACACAGTCGGCTTTAGTGATGACAATCCTTTGTATATCATAAGAAAAAAAGAAATCGGAGAGATGCAAAGGGAGGAGGCTATGGTAACCACGGCTTCCTGGCCAGTGAAACATTTTCTAGAAACTGGACCCTGAGTTTTCCTGTTTGATCGTCTCTTCGCAGGGTCAAGTCGAGTACCGTACTGACACAGTAGAAATGGATTGCCAGGGTAATCGCACGGGTAGCCCCGAGAAGAGACATTACGCAATTGGCGATCCGCACAGAGGCGGAGGGCCACCCGTCCGCAAGTAAGGGAGAAAGGAAAGTTGGCACCAGGGCACAAAATTATAGTAAACATCTCCGAATGCATGGGTAACGCTCGCTCGGCTACCCTTTTCCTCTCTCGCGCGACAATACAGTACGAGTACGAATTGTGGGTGGGTGTGTGGGGTGAGCACTGAGCACTGTGGGTGCACAATCGGACAATCAACCTGCCCTCCACCGCTGGTACGCTTGGGTACCTCGTGGAGTGTCGATCTAGTAAGCTTCTAAGGCTGAGGGAGACGGCAGCTTGCGTCTGCTCTTGAGCCCGGAGATGGACACCAGAGAAATTAGCGAGTTTGTTGACATATATCCTACATACCATAAACTGGGCCTGGAAATTTTCGATTTGATACCATCAGTGGAGATACATGAATTCGGCTGTACATTCCAGTTATGGCCGCAGTTCTCGTGAGAAACTGGGCAAGCCCAAACCAGGCACGGCACACTGCCGCAGTCCTCGGTCTTTTTTTTTCCTGGTTACGAACACCGTACGAGTAAAAGCTCGTGAAACCCACTATCTCCGTCAGCCTTGTAATCTCCGGATTTTGTGACAAAAGACTCCAGAGAAGGATTAGCGTTTTCCTGACACAGCACAAGGTTGGGCAAGAAGTTATGGAACAGTTATTCATTGCTCACAGCCAAATATCACTATCTACCCTAGTCAATGGGCTCCTACCCTTATTTTCGTGCTTGCACCAGTACGAGTACTCGTACTGATACAAGATCGGCCCTTGCGATTGTTGGATCCCATTAACTGGTATTCACAATTCCGTTAAGTCGTCAAGCCAACCCTGGCCTAGACCAAGGGCTAATTTTCGTTGATAATCTACATAACAGCGGATTTCACGAGGTTCCATGCTATCATAAGCGTGATAAGAAGCTTGAGGCCCCCAACTAGATCCGACCTTTCCTCTGACACGAGCCCCAGAGCAGATGCGTTCAATGGACACCTGTCCAACACAACTGGCCAGATGCGATGTTCAACGGCCAAGGTACAAGGGGAGGACCCGAGAACTAAAACAGACAGGGATAGATTTAACTTGTTCACATCCAATAACTGTCTCATAACTTCTAACCGGGCCTTGTCCCAAGGCATATTAAATTACATTGGCAGTCTGGGGGTGAAAGATATGAACACAGACTAACATCATATCGATATTATTACAATGCGGTTCGGCGTTTGTAAGAGCAAGTCAGTACTACCCGTAGTAAACCAACACAGTATCTCGTTGAACTGAATTCTTGCTTTTTCCCTCGGAGCGATCGTCCATGTTCGCCATTCCCGTATCAGCGCCCGAGTGAGAAACATTGCATCCAAGATGATAATCCTCAAAAAGCACAGTCCACACCTTGTTACATAAGCAGTCCTCGCCTCTGGATCGCTTTTGTGAACAAAATTTAGCTCTGCAACTCAGACCCCCCTCTCTCTCACCCTACCGGTAGACTAACTAATACATGAAGCGCCTAGAGGATTCAACCCAGGATCGATGAGCCTCTTGGATCCTCACCGGAACTCTCCCCGAAATGGTTGCAGTGACTCCCATTGTGGCCTTGAAGCTGCAAATGCAAAAGCATCTTTTTCTGGTGGAACATCTTGCCTAGGCTTTCTGCATCGCGGCATGTACAACCGTGAGCGCCAAGCGGGCTGAACTTCATTCGAACCCTTTACGTCGCTGCTAAGATTCCGGTGGTGCACATCGCTTGAGACTCTCGCCTTGCAGATTATTATCCACAGATCTGTTGCCTCAATTAATTCCTGCACAGTGGAGTTTTTCAATTGCGGCGGGTTGCTTCTGTAGCATTATTTGGCGTCGACACCCTCGTGTTTTCTACCACCGCCGCTGCCCGTTCCAGGAGAGGAGGGGAGGGGAACGGTGTTCATGATAAGGGTACATCCTAGGGCAACACCCAAAACCCCCTCTACGAGTACACGACAAGCATGTTGTGAGTAAGATGTATTTGCTCTTTTTTGTTTTTGTTGTTCTTGTTTTCTTTTTTTATCTGGCTCTTTCGTTCTTGCGCGCTGCGGGATGAGGAGATGTCCACGGTCTTTGTCAAACTCCTGGTTGAAATATATTCCAGTTGCAGCAGCCGTTCTGCCGGCGATATGCGATATCCACATCTCATACCGAGTTCACTGATTGCGTGCCGTTCGCCCATATCCAAATACAGTTCCCGATTCTATTTACAGCGTTGCAATTCTACTACACACTCATTACTATATTTTATTTTCTTGTGGAGTCCCGATCTTTGCGTGGCGACCCTGTTTAGTGGTGCATTCCTTGGAAAGAGTTCAGACGTTTCTACGTTTATCTCCGCCCCAGAGAGCTTCACTTATAGGGCAGCTCAGTTTATTAGCCTACTATCTGATGATCCCCTAGGGACCTTCGCTTTTTTTCCACCATCCTTCCCACTTTTTTCTCCCAGGGTCTTTTCTCATTTTTCATTTTTCCCGGCTTGTTTTGCCCCCTCCCCAGGTTTTGGCTCGGGTCCAGATATCGAAATCCATTGGAGAGCTTCTTGGTGGCGGGCGTTAAGCAAGTTTTGCTGAATACAGATCGGAATTGATCCAATTGGGCGTGGGGATCACTTGTGTGGTTGATTGGCCCCAATGTTCGCCTCACGTGGAATAATACGATACTTTGGAATTAATTTTTGCTCTACACACAATTACCACCATCATACATACAATGCATCTTTTTCAGGGTCGGTGACACAGGCCACGCTTCACTGCTTTGCATAAAAGAGCTGGCTGAATGGGGAAAGGAAGGCTAAAGAGATGTTGTCTTCGGAGGGGGGGGGATGCTGAGGAACAGCATGAGAAGCATATTGTATACAAAAGCTGGTGTCGGCGGTATGATGGTCACCGGAAAGTAAAGGGTCCTGCGATGAGCGATTTCGGAGTTCGGGAAACGTATGTAACGTACCGTATGTACAGTACAGTCAAAGAAGAATAGGAAGAGAGGGAGGAGCAGGAAGAGGAGGGAGGAGATAGAATTGGTTCACTGGACACAACGCATATGGGGTGATGATGAACGGATGATGGGAAGGTGGGGGGGCGGGGAATGGGGAATGGGGAATGGAGGGATAGATGGTAGGATTAGAGTGGATGGATTGACGGATGGAGGGAGTGAATGGATTGGACAGGATAGCAGGTTGCAACTCGAGGTGTTGTTGAGGAACCGGGCAAGAAAGGGTTCGCTCTGTAGGCGAGTGAACCGACGAGTCAAGTCCATACAGAGAAGTAGAAGATTTCTGGTCGAGGAGCATCCAGCGCAGGGCTTATTTTATCGTTACTTAGGGCACTCTTACAATATTTTCCCTCCTCACTCTTTTCTTATCATACACTCTCACGGCTTCGGCTGTGGCTACCCAACGAGTTACTAGCCTGCCCCAGGGTCTCCAGCAGTGTTTTGCAGCATGGACCTGCCCGTTCGCGGTCTCTCTGTTTGGACTCTGACGAGCGTTCTGATTTCCCTCTCCGCACCTCTCACTTTATGCTTGTCGGGGATTTCTATTCACGTTCTCCCACTTCCATTCCCACATACCCCCCCCCCCCCCAAAAAAAAAAAGCCCTTTCGATAACCGCCCCCCTACCAATCCTTACCCAACCCTACCTCAACGCAACCCAATTCCTGGAGCCAGCTCAATACAACCCTCAGTTTCTTGTGGAAATAGATAAAAAAATTCACAGCTCTTGCTGGTCTTGAAGCTGGCCCCTCTTCCCTTCCACGAATTTATTTATCTCCCCTCAGAGGATTTACAGTCGCTTGTAACCGTGTCACCGGAATCCACAGCAATGCGACCTGAACCCAGAGGATCCGTTACACAGACAGTCTCAGAAAAGCTTAACATTTTTCTCTCGACACCCCCCCCGCATCCTTTAGACCAATTGTCCATCGATGAGATCAACAAAACTCGCGATGTTATCCTACGGGCTCACTCCTCGTCATCTATTATCTTTAGGACAATAACTTTAGAAGAACCAGCAAAAGTTTTACTGTTACCGTTCCTACAAGCCGAGCACAGAAGAGAAGTCACTAATAGGACCAGAAGGCCTCCGAGGCTTGCGAGGGTATTGTTTGATGCCATTGAAGAGGATCGCTCATTGGAGCTATGTGATTCGGTGGTGGATGTGGCATTAGGGGAGGAAGTGAGCTTTGACCTCATTGAAAAGAAGTATCACTCTCCTCTAAATGCGTATGATTTTCCCCCGCCCTTTAAGCCCTTCTTGTCTAAAATAAATGTAGTGATGAGATTGCGATATTCCCTGAGGTGGCAATGGCCTCACCCCTTTTTCAGGAAGCTTTAGCTGAACTGAATCTACCCGCAAACGTCGTTATCGTTATTGATCCATGGATGTATGGTGGTTGGGAAAACCCCAAAGAAACAAGCCCTCGTTACATGCAGGGACTGGTTTACGCCCGTGACCCCAGGACAAACAACCCGGATTCAAATCATTACGCATTCCCAATACCCTTAATCCCGGTGATGGACATCTACAAGAGAGAAATTGTTCGGGTTGACAAATTAGCTACTGGTGGCAGGGACGACGGGCTCAAATACGGTACAGGCCCCAAAAACGCTTTGGACCACTGTAGAGCCGTGGAGTACATCCCAGAGTTAGTTGAAGGAGGACTGAGACAGGATGTTAAACCCCTTAACGTTATCCAACCCTACGGGCCATCATTTACAACTACCGGGTCTCTGGTTGAGTGGCAAAAGTGGAGGTTCAGGATTGGATTCAACCCTCGTGAGGGCGCAACGATACACGATGTTTGGTATGATAACAGGAGTGTTTTTTATCGCATGAGCTTCAGCGAAATGTCCGTACCGTATGGAGATCCTAGGGCACCATTTCATAGAAAACAAGCCTTCGATTTTGGAGACGGCGGGGCTGGGCGGGCGGCAAATAACCTCGAACTCGGTTGCGACTGCCTCGGCCTCATCAAGGCAAGTGGTAACCCCTTCGATATTTTGAGAGTAGGGCTCCTAATGCTTTCTGGCAATAGTACTTTGATGGGATCATGAACGACACCTCCGGCAAGGGAATCGTCTCGAAAAATGTTGTTTGCATGCACGAAGTCGACGATGGTATCCTGTGGAAACATACAAACTATCGCACAAACCGTGCTGTCGTCACTCGCAACCGGAAGTTGATTGTACAATTCATCATCACTCTCGCCAACTACGAATACATCTTTGCGTATCATTTCGACCAAGCTGGTGGGATTACCATTGAGACAAGAGCTACGGGCGTTGTTAGCACGGTACCAATCGATCCAGGTACTACCAGCCCATGGGGCAATGTTGTCAGCCCGGGTGCTTTGGCACAGAACCATCAACACATCTTCTGTGTGCGCATCGACCCAGCTATCGAGGGCCCAAGAAACACCGTGATTCAGGAAGAGTCGCACCCAGTTCCTTTCACTCCAGAGCTTAATCCTTGGGGGAACGCGTATGAGGTCAAACAAACAATGTTTAAGAGGACGTGTTGGGCAGACGCAGCACCACATAATGCCAGGCTCTTCAAGATTGTCAACCAGAATGTCCGCAATCCTATAAGCGGTAGGCCTGTGGGATATAAGCTCGTTCCTTCGCCATCCCAACTTACTTTAGCCCACCCCGACAGTATCATGGCGAAGCGCATGGCATATGCAAGCCACCATTTATGGGTCACTAGGCACCGCGATGGGGAGTTCTGGGCAGCGGGGAGGTTCACCAATCAAAGCTCGGTCGAGGTTTGTTACCGAATTCAACATCCATCTATATATCATACTGACAAACAATCGGTTCATAGTCTGGTGGTGTCAAAGATATGATTGAGAGAAATGAAAATATCGAAAACGAAGACCTTGTTATTTGGCACTCCTTTGGCTTAACTCACAACCCTAGAGTGGAAGGTTCGCTCAAAATCCAATGATCTTCCCCAACCATGTTTGATCACTCGGCTAACTTTGTGAAACAGACTTCCCGGTCATGTGAGAGGCTCTAAGACCCCTGTCCTTCGCTTAACTTTTCGCTGACGTGTTTCGATCTAACCCTTTCAGGCCAATCGAGACACATCAGATTCACCTCAAGCCGGCAGATTTCTTCACCAAAAACCCTGCCATTGATGTTCCCTCGACAAAAAATCAGACGTCCATCTTGTACAAGGTTGGGGGTCTTGTTAGCGGATTCGTGGCAGAGGTTCCCAAGAATAGCAAGGAGAACGAGCGCACTAGACAAGTAAAATTGGTTACTACGGACGACAGCAGCACCGAGCAGCTCGCGCAAGGGATAAAGAGTTGTTGCATGTAGGAAGGCGCTTCGGAGTTTTGGTTTTTTTACCATCCCCACCTCCCCCTGCCGCTACTGGTTTAATACTTTTGCTGGCACCCACACATAACCGACTAGTAGCAGGAGAGTGGTTTCTTTTCGTCACTTTTTCGTTCCAATGCATTCATAAGGGCGGGCGTTTGCTTCAATTACTCCTTCTATTCCATTCCTTCAAGTCAAATACTTCTGTCCATTTTATTTTTTCTCTCTTTTGCTTTTGGATCGGCTTTCTGTGCTAAATTCCTCATTTTTTTTGTTCTTAAAGATTGGGGGTTTTTTCCTTTTGCTTTTTTTGTCATTCCCACCGTGGGATACAACCATTCAAGTCATGAAGCGACGAGACGATTGATGTTATGATGCCATAGACTCTTTCCATTTTGAATTCTGTTATTGATGTTCTCTCTCGTCGTTCTTTCTCCCTACCTACCTTTCTCACCCACCCTTCATTTGAAAGCGTGGTGGCGAGCAAGCTGCCGGCAGGTTGGATGGGGGGAATAGGGTGTCGGAAGCCTTCAACTTATGACTTATACACACGTTTTTCTCTTTGTTTCCTTCTCCATCCTTTCTTTTTACCCCCTTGCCCCCATCATCATCGCTTTTGTACAGCAACTACTCGCATACCAAAAAAGAAGAAAAAGAGAAAGGAGAACGGGAGAAAGGGGGGGGAAATTGTACATAACCCTCACTTCTTTCTCTCTTCAGTGGGTAAGTAAGTTGAGCCTCACGTATTATACAATGCCATATCACGGGTCCGTTTGTTTTTTTGCTATTATCTTTGCAAACTAACTAACCGACTCGTCGAAAATATTTCGCCGAAATCATCACACGGAATTTTGTGAGGCGCTGCACCGTATCCAGTCGGTTGGCAAAAACCTAGCAATCCGAGATCTAGTAGATAGGAAGACAGGTACTATAGGCAGATACTGACTGCATGGTAGTTTTCCCCATCATACATACCCAACCACTCTCCAAATCACCATGTCGACTCAATGACTCCAAACCCCACTCCCCGCTTCCCTTTCGCTATCATACGGTACCGCGTGCATACCAGCCAAGCCATGTTCATCCTGTGTTTCTCGGCGGTGCCCATTTCGGTGATACACTACTATACAGCGGAGTAAATTTGTTCGCCTAAAGCACCATTACAGGTACTCTATCGACTTATCGTAGCGCATTGCATTTTCCTCGCATGACCGGGGCGCGATACCCCACATCCTGGCTAGGGCGTGCCAAGTCCCCGTGTGGTGGACAAACAGACAGACAAATATGCAGAGACAGAGACAGAGACAGAGCAATTTATCCGGGATGTCGCTCATAGCGTATCACTCGGGTTGGTAGCGGGGGGGGGGGGTGTGGGGGAGTATATTAGATGTGCGGAGGCGATGCAAAGATCGTCGGTATCGTAATGTCCAAGTGTTGTTTTGTTTTTTTTTTCGGAG
>Ga0307517_10002478_pt1 | contig 29539 bp, 21 predicted proteins | sample 23_EM_MG_FD_194515 | JGI IMG/M metagenome (GOLD analysis project Ga0307517, IMG submission 194515) | Populus trichocarpa ectomycorrhiza microbial communities from riparian zone in the Pacific Northwest, United States - 23_EM | ecosystem: Host-associated > Plants > Roots > Unclassified | place... | reverse complement strand
CCCCCCCCCCCCCCCCCCCCCCCCCCCCCCCCCCCCCCCCCCCCCCCCCCCCCCCCCCCCCCCCACCAACCGCGGGGCTCAGGGGACATCCTATGAAAAGTGACTTAGTTAGCAACCAGTTTGTTTGGTTTACTCGTTCAGCCCCCGGTTGGTTGACCCCCCCCATGTCCGTGGAATAAAGTCACTATTATAAAAGCAAAACATTGGTTCAATGATCGGTTTAAGATATTATTGCAGATAGAATACCAGCACGGCCGAATTGAAGCTGGACACTTTGTATGAGTATTGCCTCCTTAGGTGTTCGGCTTTAATTCGCCCGCACCAGTACTCGTACTGTAGGTATTTTACCGGAGAAATGGTCTATAGTAGGTCACGATTGGAACGCGATCACCCTTAGCCGCAGACAGCTACCTCCATTTACTGCTTTTTTATAGTACCCTAGCCTTTCCTTGTGTTTTATAGCATGAATAAAAATTCAATACAAAAATTTCGGTCATAGGCTATAATGTTGTAGGGGTGGGTTGTTACGAACGCCAGGCTGTCTAAAGGCCATGCTGATTCTATGGCTGGGCTGAACCAGTCCAACTAATCTCTGTCCGGTCAGTTCCAAAAATCACGACTTTTCCGTCTGTCTAATCTGCACCATTAGACTACCGTAAAATCTGGAATAATTCGACCCCACGTTGGTGTGTTGGACTTGCCATCCCACTTAAGGTCAGTCTTTTTGTGCCTGTTATTTGTCTTAGTAAAGGAGCCGGAGAGTTATTTTCCTGTGTTTCCCCCCCTAATACAAAGGAGGGAATTCTAGACGTCTTAGTGTGAGGTCCCATTACTAGTTTTCACGGTAGATAGGATTTTTACCGTACTAGCTGCTCCGGTCCGGTCCTCCGCCGACCATTCGGAACCCTAGATATGCTGCTAGAGTGATCTGCAGTCAAAGATATGAATAGGAACTCTGGCTTTCGCACAACATCGTTTCAATACACACCGCTGCATATGAGGTGTCAAACGTCCCATTCCTCCCAGGACCTCGACTTAGACCTTCATCACAGCCTATCACTCGCCATACACCGACTTCGAACAGTGAATTTGCGGGGTGTACGATATGACATAATATCATACAGCACGGCAGCTTAGCATAAGCATATTGGACACCGCAATTCGGATGGAGGTGGGAGAAGCATCTTACCTCCCGCAGGATCCATGGTGGGGGGGCTTACAACTGGCATACAGCAAAGGAAGCGGGACCCCAATTTTAAATTTGAGAAACCCAATTAGCGGCACCATGTTCGGTTATAGAGAGCATGGATCCCACTTAAGTCTTCCTCAGTAGCATCCTCCTGCGCACAGCCGTCCTCACATGTTACCAAACCCTCGTAGTTAATTCCTCTGCCGAGTCATCCCCCATCTCTGTACAAGTAAAGTTGCTACCCTAAACCTACTTAGAATTAGGAAGCTTACATAATCAGCCCTTTTCATGACGCCGTGCCACAAGACAAAGGATTAAATCCCCAGATATCAAACCTTATGAGGGTTATCACCCTATGGATTGTACCCCACTGGGAGTTCCAGTGTCACGGGTATGATGCACAATATGGTAACCCCCCCCCCTCATTCGAACTCTATGTGGGGTTGGTCCGGAACTGTAAATGTACACCTTCTCACTGATGATGCCATAATATTATAATATTGGTACAGTTTGTCAATCTTCAGTTTTAGGACGGCGTTGGGGCGATAAGGGGGGCGTTAATGGGAGGTATATCTCGCGGCGGGTGAACGGATGAGTGGGCATGGGTGAGTGGCGGGGGGGCCGGAGGTAGAGAAAAATGTGAGAGAAAGGAGGAGTAAGCGAAGAAAATCTCGCTAATCACGCATCGTGAACTCTGCGCTGTTGGTTGCTGCCATACGTTCGGCCTCGGGCGTATGGTATAAGTGTCTAGTCTCATTCATATCTATATCTGTGGGGCTTTCATCCGTCCCGCTTCTATTCTAGTCTCGTTTCTATATAAGTTGCATCGTAATACAAATAAATACAAAGCGAATCATAAACAGACTTTAGATAACCTGAGACAACGGAAATGATGAACAAAAGGCAAGTTAAGGGGGTGTATGTAGAGGGAAAAGAAAGTATAGAAAGGCACCAGTGGGGCACGGATATGGAGGAATATGGAGGAAATTGGTTAAAAAGGCCGAGGAACAAGGCAACGAGAAGTGGGGAAGGGCCTAGGGTGATTCGGGGGAACAAAGGAGTTGACATGAGATTCTGGGCAGATGATACGAAGGCTTGACGTTTGCAATAACTTGACAATCTACGTGAAAAAAACTAGATGAGATTTGTAGAGGATTTGTTTTGGTAGGTTTGTTGCCCTTCTGAGAGGGAACGTCTTGGGAAGGGAGAGGGAAGTGTGGGGGCTATGCTTGGGTATCGAACTGGGGGTGATTTTGGGAAGAGATTCAGATGGCTCGGACAGCTCGGACAGCTCGGGGGAGAAGGGCGCTGTTGATTGATGCTCGCTGCATATTTGGGAATCAAATCCGTCGATTGCGCTTATCCGCCTCGTCGGAAGTGAGGCTGTTGAGGATTGGCAAACCCCGCGATGTCCATGAGAGCAGTGTTTGACGCCGCCTATCCGGTTTGAGCAGATTGGCGTCGTTCCGTTCCGACAGCATCCTTACGATCCCTTCATGGCCTCTCCAAGAAGCCCAGGTTAGTGGTGTTATGCCCCAAAAATCCCGCCGGTTGGGGTCGGCGTCGCTCTGTTCCAGCAGGGTCCTTACGACCCCCTCACGTCCAGACAAAGAAGCGCAGCATAGTGGTGTTAGACCGAAAAATTCCCGTCCGTTGGGATTGACTTCGCTCCGTTCCAGTAGTACCTTCACGACCTCTTCATGGCCTTTCCAAGAAGCCCGGGATAGTGGTGTTAGACTGTAAAAATCCCGGTGGTTAGGATTGACGTCCTTCCGTTCCAATAGAACCCTTGCGACCCCCTCGCGTCCAAACCAAGAAGCCTGGGATAGTGGCGTTAGACCGAAAAACTCCCGGTGGTTGGGATTGACGTCGGTCCGTTCTAGCAGTATCCTTACGACCCCCTCATGCCCACGCCAAGAAGCATACATTAGTGGTAGTAGAGTGAACAAATCTCGTTGGTTGGGATTGACGTCGTTCCGTTCCAGCAACATCCTCACGACTGCCTCATGCCCACCTCTGGAAGACCACGAGAGCGGTGTCCGACCCCACTTATCCGGTTTATTGGGATTGACGTCGCTCCGTTCCAGCAGCATCCTTACGACCCCCTCATACCCTGTACCGGAAGCCCACAATAGTGGTGTTCGACGCTTCTTATCCGGGTTTTCGGGATCGACGTCGTTCCGTTCTAGCAGCATCTTTACAACCCCCTCATGCCCTCTACTGGAAGCCCACAAGAGCGGCGTTCGACCCCACCTATCCGTTTTGTCGGGATTGATGTCCTTCCGTTCCAGCAGTATCCTCACTACCCCCTCATGCCCTCTACCGGAAGCCCACGAGAGCGGCGTTCGACCCCACCTATCCGTTTTGTCGGGATTGATGTCCTTCCCTTCCAGCAGTATCCTCACTACCCCCTCGTGCCCATTCTCAGCAGCCCACAGGAGCGGCCCTGAGCCATATTCACTTCTTGACGTAACGGTCCTCTTTAGTATATTTAACATGTCCGGAAGTTGCAGGCCCCGACCACCGAATTCTTTTTTGGCCTTCCTAAAAGCCTCCCTTGTCGTCTTGGAAATCCCCCGTCTGCTGGCAAGTTGCTTGAGCATAGCGCCCAACATATTTGTGGTGGACTGTTCCTGCTGGGCAAGGAAATCGCAGTATAGTCCTACAACCGCAACGTCTCCCCCAACAGCCTGATCGCACAGGTTATTGATGACTAGGGAACTGTTATTTGCTGATTGTCAGCCACATTTGCGTTGTCTTGCCCCACAATATTCCCTACCTGACAAACGTTTTCCCCACCCCTGGATTCCCGGAACAGAAAAACACCGGCTCAACGCTACCGTCTTCCGCGTCACGCCATTCTTTGAACTCGCTAGCTTCTAGTACCCAGTTTCCCATGCTATTGAGTCGGTCGCTTCGCACACCTTGGTGCCGTTGCTGTGGTTCAAGTGGGGATAACCACTGTAGAATTTGTCGCCCCTCGTCGTCGCCCTCCGAAATGAAGTTGGCGGGGCTGATTAAGTTGCACGAGTTGAACGAGTTGGCATTACCGGTGATCTGGTGCTGGGACGACATCGGCGGTATAACGGTGATCTGAATCCCTTTTTTTGTGAGAGTTAGAGAGGTATCGTGTGCAGCGACAAATATGACTTCTCTCGAAACTAGAGAGGGATCTCAAGGAGTTGAAGAAAGTGGGGATGTTGACTATGAGGCTCTGGGGTTGCACAAGCATCCGCTGGTCCGGTCATTATTAGCAGTGCACACAAGGTTCGCGATAGGCACGGCTCCACCAACTAACATTGACTCTACCATTTGATCTCCGCGTAAAAAGATCGCTTACTCGCGGTGTCGAAGCGTTTTTTTTAAAATACTGTTATTGCATACTTATGCGAGAGAAATATTTTTTAAAAACACTCGCGAGTAAAGGAAGACAAATCTTGGCGTGGAAAATTCCATTTACCGGTACAAGTACCACATCCGGCACTCATAATCTACAGTTCTATTGGGTTGCGTATCTTTTTACAATCATACCGGTACTTGTATACCTTCACACCTACTCGCCGCATTCTTCTAACTTAACACAGCGGTGGATGCCAGCATTTTATCAAGCGACGGCCCTGACTTCTTATTATTCTAAAGTGCGCGCAGTACGGGTACTCATACCAGCTGAAATTAGTATTTGGTATGGAAAAAAGTTTGTCGAGCACTGGCTTCTGTGGTCAGATTATGCAGCTGAGCTGGCCGTAGGCGCTAATTTTTGGTGACGGAAAAAAGTCTATTCAACCTGAGCCACAGTGGCTAGAGAAGATAGTTTTCTCTAAGCGGTTGAGAATCCCCACGGACCAATCAGAGGATTACCCCCCCCCTTGTCCCTTCGTCTGTACTCGAGTATTTGTCCTTTTTTAGCTCACTCGAATATTGCGAGATTAGGCCACATCCAAGTTAGCACCAAGCTGGAGCCCACATATCAGGGAACTTTTGTAATGCGCAAGTACTCGAGTAGGCGTGTATGTTTTCTCCATCCACCCCTGAAGTCCGGCAACCGAACAATAGCTCAACGCAACCATCCTCCCCACAACTCCATCTGAACTGGCTGGTTCCTAGTGCTGTACCCAGTCTCCCATGCCATTGCATTGGTCGGTCGGCATATCTTGGTGCCATTGCTGTGGTTCAAGCAGGGATAACCACTGCAGGCTGCGATGCCCCCCGCAACGTCCATATATATGAAGAATTTGACAATATTATTGAACGAGTTGTATTACCAGCAAAATACTGGTATTTTGACTAAATCCGGACAATAGCCTATTGTCTGAATTCCGTCTTTGTGGGAATTAGAGAGGGATCGTGTTCGAGAGTCCGACTTCCCTCGGAACTAGCGAGGATCTGTAAGGTTTGAAGAAGAGGAGGCGGTGCTTGTGAGGCTCTTGTATCGTACAGATACGATATGCGCTAGTCCAATCATGGTCGGTAGCTTAGATAACACTTCCCACCCGAGTATCATACCGTAGATTCTGGGTAAACTCGACCCGCCACCATTCCCGGTATGGCAGTTACTATCCCCGGAAGAGCGAATTCGCCACTGGGTTAGTCTTTGAGAGGAATAGTGGCTGCCTTAAGAAGCATGGCGGCGGGTCGAGTTCACCCAGAATTTACGGTACTCGAGTAGACACCAGTTTTCAAGTGCATCAATTTGTCCCCAGAGCAATTTGATCCCAGTGTGAAAAAAGCTTTAACCAACATCGATCATCTAAGCGAAGAATACCGGCCTCCTGCACCGCATCCAGCCATCCCGTGAAGTCTTCATCACACCCACGTAGAACGCGTAAGGCAAGCAGGGGGATTTGGTGGGCAAAAAAGCAAATCGCCAAGGTTAGGGCTACCATAATTACTCCATGTTCGTCAACAGCTGGGTGCTAGTAAGATGGATAGTCTTGATTCCCATACCGTGAGATCCTCACAGCATTCGTTCACCCCGATTGTAATAGAAGCCTTTTTTAAAAAAAGTTGGTGTCCCTAGTATTCATATCTCCCTAGAACACGTTGCCAGAGGCATAACTGGGGTGGGGAGCGCAGTGCCAGATTGGAGTTTGAGGAAGCTGCAGTGATGGAGAGGTTGGAGGTGTGGTGGGATTTATTTATAATTTGCTTTTACCTCAAGGCCGGGTTTAGTGGTGGTAGGGTAGGAGAAAGCCTTTCAAATACCGTGGAAAACAGGGAGGGTACCTTTAGAATACCAGTTTTGGCGAAAACTCACCATCACAAGGTTTCATGTTATGAGGAACCACAAAATATTTGCCCACGCACACATCAAGTGATGCAAAAGTAATGTAAAAAATCAGATAAAAAAATCAAGAATTACTTGAGGCCTGCTGGTGTTTTTCTGGATTTTTCCCGAGATTCCCCAACATAAACTGCGTGAGAGTGGGAGGTTGTTTATTGTGGGCCGGTGGCAAGGTAGTTCTTTGAATAATTTTCACTTTTTGGATGGTGTGTTTCCCGGTCAATGGTATCCGGAAGGGTTTCTCCCGCTGAGAACATGGCATTGAAAAAGTTGACATTGAGCTGTCCGGTAACATTGTGCTATCCGGCACTCTCTAGAGTGGCCCCGCCGGCCCCAACCTGGGCACCGTGAGGTTTCAATTTGGACTATAGGCCTTATCACTGGCGTTTGTTTTATTTCTTTTACACGGCATCAAGGATAGGCGGAGAATTAAGTCAGGTTTGTTGCTACGCCATGGGATGGATTTGTAATAACTAGGGGGAAAGGTGGGTTTATAAGCTGGTCGAAGAGAGCAACCCGGGGAGAGGCAAAAGGAGGAATAACGACGGCAAGGGGTGCGCTGAACAATGTGGATAGAGCGGTTTCTTTTGTATTTTTCAACCATTGGTTTCTTTTATTATCCATGATTTCTCTGACCTCGATTTACGACGATACCTTACTGGTACGAGCGGTGTGTGCGGTGATTGCCCGTCTCCGGCTACTGGATTTGTTTTCCTACCCTTTGGGAATTTCTGACTAAGCTTTCGTTGATCTGTTCCCCTCTTTCTTCCCGGCTCGGGGAATTCTTTACACTTGACCGAAGGTCACCCTTTCACCACGGGTACTATACAGTCACTGATAGGGTTTTGAGGAATATCAGCGGGTGATGAACAGGGATCCGTAGCAGGTATTCTTTTGTTACCCTAGTGTGATGAATTCGATTTTTTGCTTGCCGGATACCTCTATTCGTTACCTGCTAATATTCGTCAAGGCCACCTCGGCGACTGTACCGGCAGACGAAAAAAACAAATCCAGATGTCAGGAACTTCATGAAATTCTGCTCGCTCATTGACTAAGTGGCGTAGGAGCCAATGAGGACTAGTTCGCCTCCCGTACCGTTAGCACCCGGTATATATAAGTCCTGAGACAAAGGGTGAAACCGCGATCCCCCGCAAAATTCTGGCATCATGATAGCCAGAATAGTGATTTCAATTATTCTCACCGGGATTAAATTGCTACTATCATACTCTTATCCGTACCCCAACTTCCTCACATCATATCTAAAGGATTAGTTTTCCAAGATAATAATAATTAACAAGGCTAATTTATTTCTAAAATGCATTTCTGTTCAATTTCCTTTTAAAGCTCATTAGGCTAGTCTTTACTTGTTGACCTATCGTTGCTGAGGGTGATTTCAGATATATCGTAGATTGTTACAGGGTTAACATGGTTTGGGGTAGAAGTGGCCCGAGACTTTGTGATTCGGCAAGTAGGGTGGAGGATGCAGCCTTCCACTACTGTGAAAATTCGAGGCTGTGACTCTGTGCGCCCCGACCCGGAGCACATATCCTTCCAATTAGTTAAATTCCTTTCCAGTCCCCTATCCCCTTCAATTCTGATCTTCTATCCCATTTGATAAAAAAGCTGTTAAATTCGGTGTTCCCGGTCATCTAGTCCGTCAGTCATGTGGGTAGAAAAGGGACGGACTACGGTTCATGGTTCATCTTTTTGGGGGGCGCTAGGCCGAACCACGCCCAGGTACCTGACGGACTGCAGGGGACTACAGTCCTATAGCTTGGACCTCTGCACTAGCTCTAATTGAAATCATGCACCTCCAAACGAATCATGAGAACATCATGAAACATCACTCATCACTCATGTCATCCCTGTCCCTCCCTGTTGAAATTATACTTTCGGATATGCACTTTCTAAGTATTCTCGTATGAAAATATACATCAGTATGCCTTCCTCCCACTTCATTGCTGTTAGAGTCCAACTTATCCCGTTTAGATTTTCTTTCATTGTTCAATCAGTCAATCGTATAAGTAATTCTGTTGCCATCTGTTTTCTTCTGTCCTCTATATCTCTAGGAAGTTGAATCTGCTGATCAAAGATATACTATAATTTAACCAGTCTCGCTTTAGCACGGCCTAGGGAAATTCGCCACTATCACCACTGCAGAGAATAACTATATACTTTAACGCTGCTTTTGTTACTCAAGCTCAAGTTTTTGAGGTTGCTTAAATCCACCACTTTCAGCCGGGGGGATCGATTCGAGAGGGATGTGCGGTCAAAGATCTGAATAAGAACTTCGGTTCTCGTGCACAAATTTATTTTGATAGGTACCAAATCATATGAAAGGCAAAATATCTGATTCCCCCAAATACCTGGATGTCGTGCCTCTTCACCCCCTATCACTCGCCCTCTACTAATTTCGAAAAGCGAATTCGCGTGGTGTGCGATATTGAATATAATATCGTATGGTAGGGCAACTTAGTGTAGGTACATTAAACACCGTATTTCGGATTGGGGTGAAACCAGCGTCTTAACCCTCCGTGGAAATGCTGGGGGGGGGCTTAGAAATGGCCAACAGGAAAGGAAGTAAAACCGCGATTTAAAATTTTGGGAACCCAATTAACTTCGCCATTGTTGGAAATCACCGGCGATCACTCCGATCTCACGCATCTTTTGTGTCAAGAAGTGGACCGTTTTGTTGTGCAGCGGAAGATCGTTGATTAAGTTCTCTAGCTAGTAGAACATGAACGGTATAAACATACCCTATCGTGATGACGCAACCCATGATGTAGAATACACACATCCGCGTACGCTCCCTCATACGCAATAGTGAGTAGGAAGCCCTGAGCAAATCCCACGTATCTCCGCCCGGAGGATCATTTCTCAACACATTTCTCGACATTTTTCTTGCATCTTTTCCTATCTTAACACATTGTTACTAGTTTCCTTGGTCATTTATTATCAAGCGTGAAGGGGGAATTACTATACCTGGTTGTATAATAGAGCGGAGGGTACGCACTCATGGTCGAAGATGATCGGAAAGCAAGACAAGAAGGATATGCCAAGAGTGGAAACAAAGCACCGGAGTTCCGCTAATGCGGCACCATCACCGAAGGGACTTCTGACCGGCCTAGGAAATTGTTAGAACCTTCTCTGTGCTGGAAAGCTCTTGTATTTTCTATATAAACCCAGTACTTCTCCGTAGATAGAAAAGTAAGCCAGATACGAATCCACAAAATAGACAGATATTCCCTCCTTCACTTCTTTGTCCTTCTTCATTTGTCCAGCCCGTCCTTCAATCCAGATCTCATAACAACAGCCATCAGGGTTCCGAATGGTCGGCGGAAGACTGGACTGGACTAGCTAGTCCGGTCGGGGGTCAAGTCTAGTCTAATGGTGGAAATTAGACCGACTGGACAGTCAGGATTATCGAAACCGACTTGACCAGGACCAGTCCGACCAGGCCTGCCAAGCAATAGGATATGCTATTTTTATCACAATATGTTACATTCAAATAAGGATTTTCTTAATTAAACTTATTGTTTCCATGGATTTTATGGTGGAGATAGTGCCTCCCTTTGATTAGGGGTGGCGAAAATAGGTTCTCAAGTATCGAACTCTTTTTCGTGCATTAAGTGAGTGATATTACATGACGAACTACTAAAATATGGGTATTCGATGTGACTTATCCATCGGGTAATTGCGTTTCCACCGCATGCTATCCTCCCTAGGATGTTCTATCAACCTGTATTAAGGGCCTGTTAATTTATACCGTGACAAGCGGCTCTAAAATCCTACTATAGCGATACATCTATTCCTAGGGAGCAATGGCCTGGGTGCGACTCCGACTCTCATGTGATCTTTTATAAAGACTGGTCTGGGACCAGTCCAAACCAGACTGGACCACCAAAGTTAGTCGGGTCTAGTCATCGACATCAACCAGGATGGGCCAGTCTGGTCCTCCCTCCAAGACTCGACCGGTCGGACTATTCGGAACCCTGACAGCCATGTTGGACGAGGGAACATGAATCCCACTCAAGCCCTCCTCAGAGGCACGCTTCTGCACACCGCCGTCCTCAAATATTATCAAACCCACGCAGTTAATTCCTTCGCGAAACCAGCCCCTAATCTCTCTAAATTTGCTATCCTGAAACAACTTCGAATTAGGAAGCTTACATCAGCCCTTTCTGCGACCTGGGCCCCTACGGCGGAGGACGTAATCCCCCGACATCAAGCCTCAGGCTTATGGGGGTTACCGCCCTGGAGATTGAGCTGGACTGTGAGTTCCGGTATTAGTGATACGATAACTTCTCCCCCCTTCGTTCGAGCCCCATGAGGAGTTAATCAGTAGCTATAAATGTACACCTTGTATCTGATGATACTATAATATAATATTGGTACAGTTTGTCAACCTTCAGTTTTTAGGACAGAGCTGATGTTGTGCATAGTATTCGACCGCTCCCCCGCCAACCACCGAAAAGAGGCCTTCAGCTAAGTGCGACATCCTCTAGGTTCCCCTTCGAGTGGGCTTCCGGTACATGTAGGAAATTTCCTGGGGAGGTTTCTGAGTAGCGGGGACTGAGAAAGCCCTCAGGGGCCCGGGAGCGGGAGGGCGCGGGAGGGGGTGCAAATTCCCCGGTGAGGAGGGTGCGGATTAAGTGTGACCAAAAGTGATGGAGGTCTGGTTTATGCGCAGGGAAATATGCCGTGATGCAAGCACCGCAAGGACACAGCTATGAGCCGGACTGTTGTCACGAGAAGACCCGGTCAGTTGCTGATAGGAAAACTGAGATGTGTTCGATATTCGATGTATATGACAAGTGTGTTCACAAAGGAGTGTAAGGTGATGCAATGTTACAGGGAAAAGAACGCAGCTCAGACTAGATACAGTTTGTGGTGGCCCGCACAGTGGGCTCCTACCACACAACACTAGTCACCACCGCGCGGTCTGGTCATAGGCCTGTTCAAACCTACAAGTGTGCCCTAACCTAACATACCACGATGGTGTTACTCCATCAAAAAGGAGAGGGGGGAGTGGGAAGGTAGGGTAGCGTTGGGCCAATAAGGGGGTATTAATAGGAAGGGTGGAATATCTCGCAATGGGGTGAACAGATGAGTGGGCCCGGGCAAATGGCGGGAGGGGGGCGGAGGGGAAGAGAAAAATGTCAGATATCTGAGATTAGACACTTAGGCTATACGCATGAGGCCGGGCGCATGGCAGCAACCAATAGACCACAGTTAAAGTTAATGACACTTGATTTGGCGGGTTTCTTCCTTTATTTCTCCTTTTATCTATTTCTATGGGGCTTCCATCCATCTTTCTGATAACACAATCCTGTTGTTGGCTAAGTTATAGTGCAATATAAATTAATATGAGGTCAGCCGTAGACAATGAGATGAGAATGAGAAATTGGGGGCAAAATAAAAGCAAGTAGAGAAGGGCATTGGCGGGGTACGGATATAGGGAAAATTGGTTGAATAGCTGAGGGATAAGGTAACAAGCATGGAAGAGCCTATGGTTTAGGGGAAGAAAGGAGATGACGAGAGATTCCAGGCAAATAATGCAATGGTTTGGCGCCTGAAGCAATTCGGCAGTCTGCACGAAATGAACAGACTGTTGTAGGTGCAAGATATTGTTTTGCTGTGTTTGTTGCCCTACGGGGAGGTACGTCTGGTGGATGGAGGGGGAAGTGTCGGGTGGTTTATGCTTGGATATTAAACAGGCGGGTGATTTTGGAAGGAGGTTCAGATAGCTGGGGGAGCTCGGAGGAGAGTGGCTCTGTTGATTGTAGGCTTGCTGCATATTTGGGAGTTAAACTCGTCGGTTCCGCTTATCCACCTCATCGGGATTGAGGTTGTTGGGCATCGGCAGGGCCCCGCGATGTCCACCAGCGCAGTGTTCGATGCCACCTATCCGGTTTGTAGGGATTGGCATTGTGCCGTTCTAGCAGCATGCTTACCACCCGCTCATGCCCTCTCCGAGAAGCCCACCATAGCGGTGTTCGACGGAACAAATCCGGTTTGTCGGGATTGACGTCGTTCCGCTCCAGCAGCATCCTTACCACCCCCTCATGCGCATTCTCAGAAGCGCGCGATAATGGTGTTCGACGGAACAAACTCTGTTTGCCGGGATTGACGTCGTTCCGCTCTAGCAGCATCCTTGCCACACCCTCATGCCCAAACCTAGCAGCCGCTGATAGTGGTGTTATTCCGAACAAATTCGGTTTGTCGGGATTGACGTCGTTCCGCTCCAGCAGCATCCTTACCACACCCTCATGCCCAAACATAGCAGCCCACCGTAGTGGGGTTGATCTAAACAAACTCGGTTTGTCGGGATTGACCTCGTTCCGTTCCAGCAGCATCCCTACCACCCCCTCATGCGCATTCTCAGAAGCGCGCGATAATGGTGTTCGACAGAAGAAACTCTGTTTGTCGGGATTGACGTCGTTCCGTTCCAGCAGCATCCTTACCGCACCCTCATGCCCAAACCTAGCAGCCGCCGATAGTGGCGTTATTCCGAACAAATTCGGTTTGTCGGGATTGACGTCGTTCCGCTCCAGCAGCATCCTTACCACACCCTCATGCCCAAACCTAGCAGCCCACCGTAGTGGCGTTGATCCGAACAAATCCCGTTTGTCGGGAATGAGGTCGTTCCGTTCTAGAAGTATCCTTACGACCCCCTCATGTCCATTATAGGAAGCCCACCAGAGCGGTGTTCTACCCCACCTATCCATTTTGTCGGGGCTGATGTCCTTCCTTTCTAGGAGTATCCTCACTACCCCTTCCTGCCCATTCTCAGCGGCCCACAAGAGCGGCGCCGAGCTATATTCGGTGCCAGGTGCGTAGGAATGGACCTCGCTCCATTCTAGCAGTGCCCTCACTACCTCTTCATTGCCCCTCCTCGAAGCCCAAGCAATTGCTCTGTTTCCATTGAAATCAGTTGCCTGCACATCTCCTTTATTCGCTTCTAATAAAGCAACTGCTAGCTCAAGGCACCCGAAGTATGCAGCACCATGAAGCCCGGTAAACCCTCTAGGAGCGCCATCTCCACCGAATGGCTGCTCCTCAGCTCTTACACAATGCAATAAGAGCACCTTTGAGGATATGTGCTTGTCGTACCCATCGAGTAGCTTCAATGCCAGAATTTTCACACTCTCGGTGGTGTCCGATCTAGCATGTGTACCCCAGTAACAAGAAGCATATTGGACAAAAGGGGCGGTCGGTGGGACAGAACGTAGGGTAGGCGAAAAGCTCCTCACGTGCGGAAAATTGAGGTAAGTTAAACAAGCCTCCGCAATTATCGAGTGGGGGTTGGGGAACAATTTGGTGTTATTGGCGAGGTACTCTTGCAGAGTGTAGTGGACAAGCCGGACGGTAGATGAGGACTTCTCCACCGTGGCGAGTCCTAGAGAACATGCTAAGAGTGTTTCTATCGCAGGAATATTCCCAATATCCAGGTCGGTAGACCCTTCTACCCCCAGGGCGTGGCATAACTCATCGACATGTAATGGTCGCTCCGCATGTGATACCCACATTAGAACTTCCATCCCAAGTTTTGATCTACTTCCGGGCTGCGCCTGTATCCGTGATAAGGTTCCCGTGTATGCATCTCCCAGGCCCTCCCCCTTGGTCATCTCGACAAGCTTCTTCCTTCTCCGAGTGAGAGTAATCTCGCCCAGGATTGCATCCATATAGAGGGAAACGAGGAGGAAACTAGAGAACACAACTTTAGCGAATTACACCTTAGACTTGTCTTGGAAATGTATTTGATATTCTTGCTTACATTTCTGAGATCTTCTCGGGGAGAATTCTCATAATATCCGCCCGTAATTCGTCGTCCATCGCTTTAGGATCTGTGTCACTGTCTAACCTCCTCTCCAGATAGTTCATAATATCTCTATGAGTGGGACTAAGAGGTATCCTGAGGGTCTTGCTAAAACATGCCACGATCTCGCCGTCGATATGGGGCCTCCCTGTAAGGAATACTCGCGCATCCGGTAACACTCGAACAATTTCTCGCAGTGATTCAATCAGATCCCGTCGGTGCTTCGGCGTGCATTCGTCTAATGCGTCAATGCATATAAACAGCCGCCGTAGTGATGCAACGGTCTTTTTTAGTATATTTAACATGTCCGGAAGTTGCAGGCCCCGACCACCAAACTCTTTTTTGGCCTTCTTAAAAGCCTCCCGTGTATGCTTGGAGATTCCCCCTCTACTGGCAAGTTGCTTGAGCATGGCGCCCAAAATATTTGTGGTGGACTGTTCCTGCTGGGCAAGGAAATCACAGTATATTCCCACGACTGCAACGTCATTCCCAACACCCTGATCGCACAGGCTATCAATAACTAGGGAACTGTTATTTACTGATTGTCAGCGACATTTGGGTTGTCCTGCTCCAGAGCCCCCCCTACCTGACATAAGTTTTCCCCACACCTGGGTTCCCATAACAGAACAACACCCGCTCTCCTACGGAACCATCTTCCGCCTCGCGCCATTTCCTGAACTCGCTAGTTTCTAGTACCCAGTTTCCCACGCTGTTGAGTCGGTCGCTTCGCACACCTTGGTGCCGTTGCTGTGGTTCAAGTGGTGATAGCCACTGTAGAATTTGCCGCCCCTCGTCGTCGCCCTCCGAAACGAAGTTGAAGGTGCTGATTAAGTTGAATGAGTTGAACGAGTTAGTATTACCGATGATCTGCTGGTGCTGGGACGACATCGGCAGAATAACGGTGATCTGAATCCACCTTTTTGTGAGAGTTAGAGAGGTATCGTGTGCAGCGACAATATTACTTCCCTCAAAACTAGAGAAGATCTCGAATACCAGAACAAATAGGGGGTGGTAGTCATAAGGCTCTGGGGTTGCACAAGTATGCACGGGTCCAATCCTTATTAGCTGTGGTCGCACAGTTCGCAATCGACTTCACCAACTAACATTGCCTCGACCATTTGATCTGTGCGTAAAACAATCGCTTAAAAAGAAACAAATACTCGAGTATTTGCGTGAAAATTTCGTTTACCGGTACCACACCTGGCACTCCTAATCTACGGAGGAACAGGGCATAAGTTTTTAGGTTACACAGAGGGGGTGAGTGCAGCAAACATTGCTTGTGGAACCTACAAAAAAAACTTACGCCCTGTGCCTCCGTATTTCTATTGGGTTGAGTATCTTTTTGCAACAATAATATACATTCACATACTCGCCGCATTCTTCTAGCTTAACACAGTGGTGGATACCGGCGCATTTTATCAAGCGACGGCCCTGAATCCTTATTGTTCTAAAGCGCGCACAGTACCGGTACTCATACTAGCTGAAATTAGTATTTGGTATAGAAAAAGGTCTGTCCAGCCCTGGCCTCGTTAGTCGAAATTACGTGTGTATAATGCAGCTGAGCTGGCCGTAGGCGCCAATTTTTGGTGAAGGAAAATAATCTATTCAACTTGAGCCGCAGTGGCTGGAGGAGATAGTGTTCTCTGAGTGGTTGAGAATGCCCACGGACCAATCAGAAGATTACCCTTCCCCCTTGTCCCTTCGTCTGTACTCGAGTACTCGAGTATTTGTCGCTTTTTAATTCACTCGAATATTGCGAGATTAGGCCACACCGCGCATAAGTTAGCACCAAGCTAGGGCCCATAGACTATCCGGGAACTTTACAATGCGTAAGTATATTAGGCATGTATGTTTTCCCCATCCACCCCAGAAGTCCCGCAACCGAACACTTGCTCAAAGCAACCATCCTCCCCACAACTCCATTTCTGAACTCGCTGGTTTCTAGTACGTACTGTGCCCAGTTTCCCATGCCATTGCGTTGGTTGGTCCGCATATCTTGGTGCCGTTGCTGTGGATAACCACTGCAGGCTGCGATGCCCCCCCGCAACGTCCATATCTATGAAGAATTTGACAATATTGTTGAACGAGTTGGTATTACCAGCAACATACTGGTATTTTGACGATATCCGGACAATAGCCTATTGTCTGAATTGCATCTTTGTGGGAATTAGAGAGAGATCGTGTTCGAGAGCCCGTCTTCCCTCGGAACTAGCGAGGATCTGTAAGGCTTCAAAAAGAGGAGTCGGTGATTGTGAGGCTCTTGAACAAGTATGCGCTAGTCCAATCATTGTCGGTAGCTTAGATAATACTTCGAGCGGACACCAGTTTTCAAGTGCATCAATTTTGTCCCAAGTGCAGTTGGATCCCTGTTTGAAAAAAGGTTTAACCAATCAAAAATTTAAGCGGGGGATGCCGGCACAGCATGCGAGAAGGCAAGCAGGGGGGGTTTGGAGGGAAAAAAAGCAAATTTCCAAGGTTAGGGTTACCGGAACAACCCGTAATTGATCCCTGCTCATCCACTCTAGTACTAGTACAGCCAGAGTTTTATTGTGGGCACCAGTACCCGCGTATGAGCATGAGCCTGTCGAAGTTGAGGGAAGTAGTAAATTTGTGGAGGAGTAAGGTGCCAACAGTGACATGAGCTATTGCAAAGAAAGAAAGAAAGAAAGGAGAGGAAGGTGGCGCAACTGGGGTCGGGGCTTGGGAAGTCTGCAGCTATTCTAAATGGTTATGGCGCGCTGTGTTGAAATTTAAAATGTTTTTTTCCCCGGTCGGAGATCTGGGTTGCCCGCTTGGGCCGGTAGCGCGTCATAATATATTTTGGGCTGGGGGTATGGTCACTCACGGGGGTTTAGGTATAATAGTAAGTTGTTTAAAGATTCAAGAGATTTAGGGTGGAAGAGCATCTAGGACTTTACGATTCGACGGGTAGGATAGGAAATGCAGCCTGCCGTCATGGGGAACATTTTTGCAGGGGCTCAGACCACCCCTTCCGAGAGACGATTTCTTTTCAACTACGGTAGTTGACTTCCTTTCCAATCCCCATGGCCTCTGCCCCTCATCCTGTATCCCATTTGGCGAATAGGTAGTTCAATTCGCTACGACTATGCTGACCGACTTTCCATACTGAAAGACCACAATATTGATTACTTGAGTATTTCGGACTCAGGTCAAAAATCTAAAACTATCAGAGCTCCCAGGCAGGATCTGTGGACAAATATCATAATCTAGCCTAAAATAGGAGGTAGACAACTCTATCCTAGCTCAGCATTATATATATGCAAAGTAAAACCGAATATATAGCATAACTATGCCTAGAGCTGCTTTTATATTCTACCCTAATTTTTCGGGGTTGCATGAATCCACCACTTGCTTTCCGGGGACTGGCTGCCAGAGTGATGTGTAGTCAAATAGGTAAATAGGAACTCCGGTTTTCTCGCACAGCTCTATTTTAATAGACCTCGAAGCATATGAATAGCCAAACATCTCATTGCCCCCAACTCAGAGATTTGGGGTTTCATCACTACCCATCACTCGCCCTCAGCGGACTCGGACTATGCACAGTAAATTTGCGCTGTGTACGATGTGACATAATATCATATTGTACAACAATCTAGCATAAGAATGTCAGACACCGCAATTCGGATGAGAATGGAAGAGGCATCTTAGCTCTGGGTGGAAATGCGGGGGGGTTCCAAACTGCCTGGAGGAAGCAAAGCGGGGGCTGTTTGAATTTTCGGGAACCTGGTTAACCAAACCAGGTTGGATAAGCGAACATGGGTGCCACTTAAGCTTCCCAGTAGCATCCTCCTGCATACTGCCATCCTCACAGGTTACCAAACCCTCGTAGACAGTTCCTTCGCGGAACCACCCCCGAATAACTACCGATTTGCTATCCCAAACCCACTTAAAGTTGGGAAGCTTACAAATTCAGCACTTTCCGTGACCTGGGCCTCTATGACGAAGGACTAAATCCCATGGCATCAAGTTTTATTGGGGTTACCTCCTTGGAGATTGTACCATAGTTCCGGTGTTAGTAGTATACAATGTTGTGGTAAATTCCGCCCCCCTCGTTCGAGCTGCATACGGAGTTGGTCCGGAGTTGTAAATGCACACCTTGTGTGACTCACAGCACTACAATCTAATATTAGTACACTTGCTCAATCTTTAGTTTTAGGGCCTGGCTGATTTTGAGCATAGTATTCGACCGCTCCCCCAGGTATTGTGAGTTACCCTTTGAAACGGGGCTCTTAGCCTAGCGTGACATCCTCTAGGAGCCCCTTCGAGTGGGCTTCTAGTACCTATGGGGGAATTCAGGAAGAGGTTTCTGGGTAGCGGGGACCGAGAAAAACCTGCGGGGAACGGGGACAGAGAGGACGCGGGAGGGGGAAACAGATTGACTGTGATAAAAGGGAGAGGGGAGCGAGAAGGAAGGATGATGTTGGGCTGATGAGGGGATGTTGATGTTCCCCGGAAGGGAGGTATATCTCGCAATGGGGTGACCGGATGAGTGGGGAGGGGCAAGTGGCGGGGGGCGGGGGGGAGGAGAAAAATGTGGGGAAAATGAGATTAGGCAGTTAGACAATACGCACGACCGGGCGGGTGGTAGCAACCAACAGAGTAGGATTCATAATACGTAATTAGCGGCATTTTCTTCGTTTATTTCTCCTTTCTATCTATATCTATGGGGCTTCCATCAGTCCTTCTTATAACCCAATCTGATTGCCATCCAAGTTATAGAATAATACGAATGAATATGGGGTCAGTCGCAGACAGACCTTAGATATCTCAACGCAATGAGGGTGAGAAACAAAAGGCAAAACAAAAGGGTACATATAAGGGAAAGGCGAGTGTAGAAAGACACCAACGGAGGGCAGATAAGAAGGAAATTGGTTAAATACCTGAGGAATAAGGTAACAAGGATGGAAGGGGGTTGGGTGGTTTGGGGGAACAAAGGAGATAGCGAGGTATTCCAGGCAAATAATACAGTGGGTTGGCACCTGTAGTAATTTGGCAGTCTACATGAAATAAACAGGCTGTTGTGGGTGCAGCATTTTGTTATGTTTGTTGCCCTGCGGAGAGGTATATCTAGGGGATAGAGAGGGGAGTGTCGGGCTTATGGTTGGATGTTAAACTGGGGCGATTCTGGAAGGAGATTTAGATAGCTGGGGAAGCTCGGAGGAGAGTGGCTGGGTTGATTGTAGGCTTGCTGCATATTTGGGAGTTAAACTAGTCGGTTCCGCTTATCCGCATCATTGCGATTGAGGTTGTTGGGTATCGACAGGACCCCGCGATGTCCACCAGCGCAGTGTTCCATGCCACCTATCCGGTTTGTAGGGATTGGCATTGTTCCGCTCTAGCAGCATCCTTACCACCCCCTCATGCGCATTCTCAGAAGCGCGCGATAGTGGTGTTCGACGGAACAAATCTGGTTTGTCGGGATTAACTTCATTCCGTTCCAGCAGCATGCTTACAATCCCCTCGTGCCCACTCCAAGAAGCCCGCATGAGTGGTGTTCGAAGGAACAAATCCGGTTTGTCAGGGTTGATGTCGTTCTGTTCCAGCAGCATCCTTACCACTCGCTCCTGCCCATTCCAGGAAGCCCACCATAGTGGTGTTCGACGGAAAAAATCCGCTTTATCGGGATCAACGTCGTTCCGGTCAAGCAGTGTCCTTACCACACCCACATGCCCATTGCTGGAGGCCCACGATAGTGGTGTTCGACGGAACGAATCCGGTTTGTCGGGAGTGACGTCGTTCCGTTCCAGCAGCATCCCTACCACCCGCTCCTGTCCATTCCAGGAAGCCCACCATAGTGGTGTTCGACGGAACAAATCCGCTTTATCGGGATTGACGCCTTTCCGTTCCAGCAGCATCCTTACCACGTCCTCACACCCACTCCCAGAAGCCCAAGTGAGTGGTGTTCGACGGAATAAATCTGGTTTGTTGGGATTGACGTCGTTCCGTTCCAGCAGCATCCTTACCACGTCCTCACGCCCACTCCCGGAAGCCCACGTGAGTGGTGTTCGACGGAAAGAATCCGGTCTGTCGGGATTGACATCGTCAGTGTTCCCAACGGGCCAGGCCGATGGTAGGCCGGCCTATAGGCCGTAGGCCGGGCTAACGCAGGCCGCTCCGAAAGACAGCCTAGGCCCATATAGGCCGAATTCGATCGGCCTACGAAAGCCTATCAGGCCTGATAGGCGCCTATAGGCTCGGAGATTAGCGTTGAGAACAGATTGCGTTAAGGGTATTCAACCCCCCCACCCCCCACCCCTCTTCCGAGTTTATCGCCTGTGATTTTTTTTCCTCCTTTTACCTTCGGCTATTATGATACTTCTTAATTAATCACAAAACGAGTTAATTAATTCACTACCTCTAGTATTTTTTTGTGTTTTTTTTGCTAATAAGCGAAACCGTTACTTTATTTTTAATCATATTCCGTAATTGGGAAACATTTACCGTGAATTTTGCTGTTGACACAGAGCAGCCGCTCACTATGAGTTGGTCGGCCGAAGCCGTATAGGCCGGCCTAGGCTATATAGGCCAGGCCGGCCTATCAGGCAGCCGGGAAAAAGCCTATATGGCCTATAGACGGGCCCGGCCAGGCCAGGCTCAGGCTTAACCAGGCCTGCAGGCTCGGGCCAGGCTAGATCCGAGAGAATTTGTACAGGCCGGGCCCGGCTTTACCGAAGCCTGGCCGACCTGGCCCATTAGGAACACTAGGACGAACCAGGGCTCGTCCATCTTGTTTTAGGAGCGCTAGGATTTATTACGCCTAGGAAGCTGGGGACTGGACAGACTACAGGGGACTATATCATAGTTCTATATCTTGGACCTCCGGTACTAGCCCTAATTGAAATCATGCACCTCCAAACGAAACATTAGAACATCATGAATCATCACTCGTGCCATCCCCAGCAGCCTGCCCTCCCGGTTGAAATTATGCTTTCAGATATGCACCTCCTACGTATTCTAGTACGACAATACTTGTCAGTATGACTTCCTCCCACTTCATTGCTGTTAGAGTTCAACTTATCCCGTTTAGATTTTCTTTCATTGCTCAATTAGTCAGTCAATCGTATAAGTAATTCTGTTGTCATCTGTTTTCTTCTGTCCTCTATATCCCAAGGAAGTTGAATCTGCTGATAAAAGATATACTATAATTTAACTAGTGTCTCTTTAGCACGGTGTAGGGAATTCGGTACAATCAACCCTCCAGGGGATAACTATATACTTTAACGCTGCTTTTGTTACTCAACCTCGAGTTTTTGGGGTTGCTAAAATCCACAACTTTCACTGGGGGGGATGCGAGAGGGATGTGGGGTCAAAGATCTAAATAAGAACTTCGGTTCTCGTGCACAAATTTATTTCGACAGGTACCAAATCATATGAAGGGCAAAATATCTGATTGCCCCAGATACCTGGATGTGTTGCCTATTCACCCCCTATCACTCGCCCTCTACTAATTTCGAAAAGCGAATTCGCGTGGTGTGCGATATTGCATAATATCGTATGGTAGGGCAACTTAGTGTAGGTGCATCAAACACCGTATTTCGGATTGGGGTGGAGCCAACATTTTAACCACCATCGGGAATACTAGGGGGGTGTACAAATGGCCTACTGGAAAGGAAGCAAAACCCCAATTTAAATTGTAGGGGACCCGATTAATCTCACCATGTTGGATAAGGGAACATGGATCCCACTTAAGCCCTACTTAGTAGCGTCCTTCTGAAAACCGCCGTCCTCACATGTTACCAAACCCACGTAGTTAATTCCATTGAGGAACTAACTTATCCCCCAATATCTGCCAATTTGCTATCACACTTAAAGTTAGAAAGCTTACATATTCAGCTCTTTCCGTGACCTGGGCTTCTATAGCAGAGGATTAAATACCCTAGCATCAAATTTTATTAGAGTTATTTCCTTGGGGGTTGTACCATACAGTGAGTTCCGGTATCAGTAGTAAACATACAGTATTATGGTAAATTCCTCCCCTCATTCTAACTCCATTCGGAGTTGGTCCAGAGCTGTAAATATAACACCTTGTGACTTACAGCACCATAATAAAATATTGGTACAGTTTCCCAATCATCAGTTTTAGGACCTAGCTGATTTTGTGAATAGTATTCGACCGCTCCCCGGGGCATTGTGGGTTAACCATTGAAAAGGGGCTCTTAGGCTAGTGCCACATCCTCTAGATGCCTCTTTGGGTGGGCTTCCGGTACATATAAGAAAATTACGGCAGAGGGTTCTGAGTAGCGGGGACTGAGAAAACCCGCGGGGGACCGGAGGCCGGGGGGCGCATGAGGGGGCAGATGCCTCGGTAAGGGGGGTGTGGATTATGTGCGACTAAAAGGGGAGGGGGGAGTGAGAAGGTAAGATAGGGTTGGGCCGATAAGGGGATGTTAATAGGAAGGGAGGGATATCTCGCAGTGGGATGAACAGACTAGTTGGCACGGGCAAGTGGCGGGAGGGGGGAGGAGAAGAGAAAAATATGGGATAGATGAAATTAGACACTTAGACCATGCCCACGAAGCAGGGCGCACGGCAGCAACCAACAGAGTAGAATTAATGATGCGCAATTAACGACATTTCCTTCGCTTATTTCTCCTTTCTATCTATATCTATGGGCATTCCATCAATCCTTTTTATAAGCTAATCTAGTTGCCGTCTGAGCTATAGTGCAATACAAATGAATACATGGTTAGTCATAGAGAGAGAGCTTAGGTAACTCAACGCAATGAGAAAGAGAAACGGGGGGCAAAGAAAAAGGGTGCGTAGAGAGGGAAAAGCGATTAGAAAGATCCCAACAGGGCACGGATATAGAGAATAAGGTAACAAGTAGGGAAGGGACTAGGGGGAACAAAGGAGATAACGAGAGATTCCAGGCAGATGATACAATGGATTAACGCATGAGGTAATTTGGCAGGCTACGTGAAATGAAAGGACTATTATGGGTGCGGAATTTTGTTTTGCTATGTTTGTTGCCCTGCGGAGAGGCATATCTAGTGGATGGAGAGGGAAGTGTCGGGTCAATGCTTGGGTATTAAACTGGGTCATTTTCGGAGGGGATCCAGATAGCTCGGGCAGCTCGTGGGAGAAGGGCTCTTTTGATTGTAGGCTTGGTGGATATTTGGGAGTCAAACCCGTCGGTTCAGCTCATCCGCCTCGTCGGGATTGAGGCCGGCAAGACCCCGCAATGTCCACCGGCGCAGTGTTCGACGCCGCCTATCCAGTTTGTCGGGATTGACGTTATTCCGTTCTAGCAGCACCTTTACGACCCCTTCACGCCCATTCCGGGAAGCCCACAATAGTGGTGTTCGACGGAACAAATCCCGTTTTTCGGGATCAACGTCGTTCCGTTCTAGCAGCGTCCTTACGACCCTTTCATGCCCACTGCCGGAAGCCCACGATAGTGGTGTTCGACGGAGCAAATCCTGTTTGTCGGGATCGATGTCGTTCCGTTCTAGTAGCATCCTTACGACCCTTTCATGCCCACGGCCGGAAGCCCACGATAGTGGTGTTCGGCGGAGTAAATCCTGTTTGTCGGGATCGACGTCGTTCCGCTCTAGCAGCGTCCTTACGACCCTTTCATGCCCACTGCCGGAAGCCCACGATAGTGGTGTTCGGCGGAGTAAATCCTGTTTGTCGGAATCGACATCGTTCCGTTCTAGCAGCAGTTTTACGACCCCCTCATTATTATTCCTAGAAGCTACCGATAGTGGTGTTAAACCGAGCACATTCGCTTTGCTGGGATTGACGTCGTTCCGCTCCAGCAGTATCTTTACGATACCCTCATGCCCGTACTGGGAAGCCCGCGATAGTGGTGTTTGACGGGTCAAATTAGGCTTGTCGGGATTGATGTCGTTCCGTCCCAGCAGCATCCGTACGACACCCTCATGCCCATTTTCGGAAGTCCACCATAGTGGTGGTGAGCCGAGCCAATCAGATTTGTTGGGATTGACATCATTCCGTTCTAGCAGCATCCTTACGACCCCCTCATGCCCACTTTTGGAAGCCCACGAGAGCGGTGTCCGACCCCGCCTATCCGGTTTGTCAGGATTGATGTCCTTCCGTTCCAGGAGTATCCTCACTACCTCCTCGTGCCCACGTTTGGAAGCCCACGAGAGCGGTGTCCGACCCCGCCTATCCGGTTTGTCGGGATTGATGTCCTTCCGTTCCAGGAGTATCCGAACCACCCCCTCATGCCCATTCTCAGCAGCCCACAAGAGCGGCGCTGAGCCATATTTGCTGCTACGTGCATCGGAATGGACCTCACTCCATTCCAGCAGCACCCGAACCACCCCTTCATTGCCCCTCCTCGAAGCCCAAGCAATTGCTGTGTAGCCATGGAAATCAGTTGCCTGCACATCTCCTTTATTGGTTTCTAATAGCGCAACTGTTAGCTCAACACGCCCGAAGTATGCGGCACCGTGAAGCCCTGTAAATCCTGTAGGAGCACCATCTCTGCCGAGTGGCTGGTCCGCAGCTCTTACACTATGCAATAAGAGCACTTTCGAAGATATGTGCTTGTCGTACCCATCGAGTAGCTTCAATGCAAGAGCTTTCACACCCTCTGTGGTTTCCGAGCTAGCATGTGTACCCCAGTAACAAGAAGCATATTCGACAAAAGGGGCGGTTGGTGGGACAGAACGAAGGGTAGGCGAAAAGCTCCTCACTTGCGGAAAATTGAGGTAAGTTAAACAAACCTCAGCAATTATCAAGTGGGGGTTGGGGAACAGGTTGGTGTTATTGGAGAGGTACTCTTGCAGAGTGTAGTGGACAAGTCTGACGGTAGATGAGGACTTCTCCACCGTGGCGAGTCCTAGAGAAGATGCTAAGAGCGTTTCTATCGCAGGAATATTCCCAATATCCAAGTCGATAGACCCTTCTACCCCCAGGGCGTGGCATAACTCATCGACATGTAATGGTCGCTCCGCATGTGATACCCACATTAGGACTTCCATCCCGAGTTTTGACCTACTTCCGGGCTGCGCCTGTATCCGTGATAATGTTCCCGTATATGCATCTCCCAGGCCCTCCCCCTTGGTCATCTCATCAAGCTTGTTTCTTCTCCGAGTGAGAGTGATCTCTCCCAGGATTGCGTCTAAATAGAGAGAAACGAGGAGGAAACTAGATAACACACAGTTAGCTAATTACATCTTACACTTGTCATCGGAATGTGTTTGATATTCTTTCTTACATATCTGAGATCTTCTCGGGGATGATTCTGATAATATCCGCTCGTAATTCGTCGTCCATTGCTTTAGGATCCGTGTCACTATCTAGCCTCCTCTCCAGATAACTTATAATATCTCCATGGGTGGGACTGAGAGGTACCCGGAGGGCATTGCTAAAACATGTCACAATCTCGTCGTCGATATGGGGCCTCCCGGTAAGGAATACTCGCGCGCCCGGTAACACTCGAACAATTTCTCGCAGTGACTCAATGAGCTCCCGTCGATTCTTCGGGGTGCATTCGTCTAATGCGTCAATGCATATAAAGAGCCGCCGTAGTGATGCAACGGTCTGCTTTAGTATATTTAACATGTCCGGAAGTTGGAGGCCCCGACCACCAAACTCTTTTTTGGCCTTCTTAAAAGCCTCTCGTGTAAGGTTGGAAATTCCCCCTCCACTAGCAAGTTGCTTGAGCATGGCGCCCAAAATATTTGTGGTAGACTGTTCCTGCTGGGCGTGGAAATCGCAGTATAGTCCCACGACCGCAACGTCTTCCCCTACAGCCTGATCACACAGGCTATCAATAACTAGGGAACTTTTATTTGCCGATTGTCAGCGACATTTGCGTTGTCTTGCTCCAGAGTCTCCCTTACCTGACATAAGTTTTCCCCACCCCCGGATTCCCGTAGCAGAATAACACCGGTTCCACGCTACCGTCTTCCGCGTCACGCCATTTTCTGAACTCGCTAGTTTCTAGTACCCAGTTTCCCACACTATTGAGTCGGTCGCTTCGCAAAGCTTGGTGTCGTTGCTGTGGTTCAAGTGGCGATAACCACTGTAGAATTTGCCGCCCCTCGTCGTCGCCCTCCGAAATAAAGTTGGCGGTGCTGATTAAGTTGAACGAGTTGAACGAGTTGGTATTACCGATGATCTGCTGGTGCTGGGACGACATCGGCGGAATAACGATGATCTAAATCCCCCTTTTTGTGAGAGTTAAAGAGGTATCGTGTGAAGCAACAATACCGGTATGACTTCCCTCGGAACGAGAGAGGATCTCAAATCCCAGAAGAAAGAGGGGGTGGTAACTCATAAGGCTCTGGGGTTGCACAAGTATGCCTTGGTCCAATCATTATTAGCTGTGCCCACAAAGTTCGCGATCGACTACCCCAACTAACATTGCCTCGACCATTTGATCTCTGCGTAAAAAAATCGCTTAAAAAGAAACCAATATCTGCGTGAAAATTTCATCGACCGGTACCACACCCAGCACTCTTAATCTATTTCTATTGGGTTGAGTATCTTTTTACAATCATATACATTCACATAATCGCCGCATCCTTCTGGCTTAACACGGCGGTGGATACCGGCGCATTTTATCAAGCCACGGCCCCGAATCCTTATTGTTCTAAAGCGCGCACAGTACCGGTACTCATACTAGCTGAAATTAGTATTTGGTAGGGAAAAAGGTTTATCGAGCCCTGGCCTCGTTAGTCGAAATTACGTGTGTATAATGCAGATTATGCAGCTGAGCCGGCCGTAGGCGCTAATTTTTGGTGAAGGAAAAAAGTCTGTCGAATTTGAGCCGCAGTGGCTGGAGGGGATAGTGTTCTCTGAGCGGTTGAGAATGCCCACGAACCAATCAGAAGATTACCCTTCCCCCTCTCCCTTCGTTTGTACTCGAGTATTTGTCGTTTTTTAGTTCACTCGGATACTGTGAGATTAGGCCACACCTAAGTTAGCACCAAGTTAGAGCCCATATCCTGGAAATTTCGCAAGTACGGTAGGCGTGTATGTTTTCCCCACCCACCCCAGAAGTCCCGCAACCGAACACTTGCTCGGCGCAACCATCCTCCCCACAACTTCATTTCTGAACTCGCTGGTTTCTAGTACGGTACTGTACCCAGTTTCCCATGCCATTGCGTTGGTTGGTCCGCACATCTTGGTGCCGTTGCTGTGGTTCAAGCAGGGATAACCACTGCAGGCGGCGATGCCCCCGCAACCTCCATTTCTATGAAGAATTTGACAATATCGTTGAACGAGTTGATACTTATAACCAGTGTGACATACTGGCATTTTGAAGATATCTGGACAATAGCCTATTGTCTGAATTCCGTCTTTGTGGGAATTAGAGAGGGATCGCGTTCGAGAGTCCGACTTCCCTTGGAACTAGCGAGGATCTGTAAAGCTTGAAAAAAGAGGAGGCGGTGCCTGTGAGGCTCTTGTACTCGAGTATAGGTATGCGCTAGTCCAATCATGGTCGGTAGCTTAGATAACACACTTCCCACTCGAGTGGACACCAGTTTTCAAGTGCATCAATTAGTCTCAAGAGCAGTTCGATCGCAGTGTGAAAAAAGGTTAAACCAACATCAATCATCTAAGCGAAGAATACCGGCCTCCTACACCGCATCCAGCCAGCCCGTGAAGTCTTCATCACAGCCATGCAGAAGGCGGAAGGCAAGGCAAGCGGGGGGGTTTTTTGGGGAAAAAAGCAAAAATCACCAAGGTTAGGGTTCCCGGAACTACCCGTAATTGATCCCTGCCCATTGACAGCCAGACTTTTATTGTGAGCGCAAGTACCCGCGTGTGAGCATGAGTCTGTCGAAGTTGAGGGAAGTAGCAAATTTGTAAAGGAGTAAGGTGTATTAAGTATTTTTTCCGCATCACCCCCCTACCAACCACCCTGTACTGTACACCCATTACAAGTGTTATAAAGGTTGTGGGATGGGAAGTAAGAAGGAGAATAGTGTTAATGTTTTAGAGTAACTACATAGCATAGAATAAAAAAAAGTCTGTCGAAGCTTGGTTCATTATTGGGGATTGCCATGTGTGTAACCGCTGTTTTTATTTTTTTCTGCAGCTACTCGGTAGATCTACGTTGGTAGCAGGGAGGGGTCGGTCCAGCTCTCATCCGGTGGCCAGAGGGGTTCGACAGACTTACTCCTGAGGCCCGGTACCGCGGATGTTCTCCATTCCCATACAGTAACAGCCACACAGTATTTGTTTGCCACAATTGTAAATATGCACCCCTTTCCCAAAAGTGGTTGCATTGAATACATCTCTCTTCCTACAGAACCTCTAACTTGGGCTCTTACTGTTATGCTTGCAATAGACTATTGTCCCTGGAGAAAATTAACCGCCCACCAGGAGACAGGAGAAATTTCGGCCACGGCAACCTCACTCACCCATCAACCCCACAATCCCGTAAACAAAAACAAAAAAATACACATTAAAAATGTAAATACATCCTAGAATATATAGTAGAAATTGATCTAGAGAAATTTCTTGGGGTGGTGTTAGAAGTGCTCGGTGATGACGGCTGCGTTGCCAGTTTTGTCCACGTTCCATACAAGTATGGGTCAAAATCAGAGCCTAGGTGCCAACATCATTGATTTAACAGAGAGTCAAGACAATATTTTAGTTCCTGACATACTCAAATCTGTAGATGTACTGTACTAGGGGTGGACTTAAGGGACGTGAGAGGGGGTCTGATCGGTCGGGATTTGGTAAAATTCGCGCATTCTTTTGGAGCGGGGAAAAAAGTCGAGCGAAGGCAAAAAATTCCAGAGCTCAGGGACTTCACGAAATTCTGCTTTCTCATTGGCTAAGTGGCGTAGAAGTGGATGAGAACCAGTCCGCCTCGCTTACTCTTAAGCCATGCAGATGTGTCTGAAGCAACGGGAGCAACCATGATCGCCTGAAAATTTCAGGCACCATGATGATCAGGGAAGTGATATCAATCACGGGCACAAGAATAATGATCCTTTATACTAAGACCTGTATCTTTGTCTTCTTTATTCTCTCTAGGAGCATGACATCTGGTAATAGGACCTTTGATTTTGACTGACATTGACTTGAGTTGTTGTAGTTGTATCATATAACGGTATTATGATGGTTGAATATTAGGGGGAATTGTGGTTGGATCCTGTGACTTATCTCAGAACTTACCGTAAGAACTCGAATAAACGAGCCTTGTGCTAGGGGGTCAGATTAAAGTGAAACCTGCCAAGCATATTCGTCAGGTAAGGCGCAATATCATTTCTTGGCAAAAAATCTACTCAAAAAATAAGTC
>Ga0307517_10002477_pt1 | contig 29540 bp, 28 predicted proteins | sample 23_EM_MG_FD_194515 | JGI IMG/M metagenome (GOLD analysis project Ga0307517, IMG submission 194515) | Populus trichocarpa ectomycorrhiza microbial communities from riparian zone in the Pacific Northwest, United States - 23_EM | ecosystem: Host-associated > Plants > Roots > Unclassified | place... | reverse complement strand
CACCATAATATATATCTTAGCTGTAGTAATGTAAGCGGTGTACAGGTAGAGCCAAAACACAAACTAAGTAAAAGAATACACGGTAGTGTTATGAAATGCACATAGGAAATATAACGGAATTTCAACATTGAGCGCCTCCAACAGGATCAGGAGGATCATCGGTTCATGCTAAGAATTCCAGCTAGTCCCATTTGAACCTGACACCAGTTCTTCACTCCTGTCGGCGTGCAGGCTGTTTTTGCAGTGGCTAGGCGGGTCTAGGGCTCAGCGGTATATGGAAAATAGCCAACCATCTACTCCCGCGCAAAACAGGTTCTGGTGAATTTCCCAGTAGAGTCTTCGCAGTAGTCACAACGAAACTGGGCGGGCGACTAATAAGGATCAGTTGCCTGTAATTTTTGTAACCGTAGGTAACCCCGACTAAATCCTTTTTTGCTTACCAAACACCACCGTTCATCACCCGCCCAGTTTTGTCACGTCTACGGTGAAGACTGTGGGAGGTAGCGACGCACACCCCCAGCTAAACACCCTCTCTTCACGACACAACACTGTCTATCACCATTCACAACAGCTCCATGCTTCCCAAGCTCCAACTCTGGTTGGCTTATCTTCCCTCCCTCTTTTCCTTCTTCGCAACCACTCGTGTTACTACCGTAATGGCATGATTCCCGTTGTAGAATTGGTTGAGGTTGGTCATCCGGTTATTCTTGGTGAGGAGCACCGGTATCGGTTGCCACGCCCGACCGGGGAGTGCATCATAACTTATTTTTCGCGGGAGTACCAGGGTATGGACTTGGGTGGTCGGACAGACAGGGATTAAAAATCTATATATCCTCATATCTTTTTGACCCCTGTCTGTCCGATCACCCATGTCCATACCCGAGTACAAGTAGCACTCCTACACCCCTGCGAAAAAGGTCCCCCAGCTCCCGTACCAACCCCAAAACACGGGACTAAGAGGGACGGGGGGACTGCCGCGGGTTGAAACCGGGAGAGAGGGAAGGTGGTTGTTTATGCAAGACAAGATAGTATAGTACTCAGCCTCTTTATAATATACTCGGGTATAGATGTGGGTGATCGGACAGACAGGGGTTGAAAATATATGAGGATACATAGATTTTTAATCTCCGTTCGTCCGATCGCCCACGTCCATACCCTAGTATAGATGGCCCCGCCTAGAGGGCGAAAGAAGCAACAGGGAGGTGATGTCGTACTACGTATCGTGAGATATATTTATCCCGGTTAGTTATGCTTCAAGTCGCAAGATAACTTGGGCCAAGACCTTCCGGGGGGTTAAAGACATTACAAGTACCATCAATCCCACAACCAAATTGCATGGGCCAGGGTGCTACCCTTTTCCCCCCAACCACTTGTAACTGTTTAGGTTTTGGTTTATGCGGCTCAAAGACCCGGCGTGCGAAGCATAAGGCGCTTGTGTGGCATCGGGTGAGCCCCAGTATAGCCGCCCAAGTGCTTATGATGCAAAACATGATCGTTGCGCCACTATGGATACAAGTTGACAGGGGCCGAAGCAGGAACCGAGCACATGCCAGGCACATCGGCTCTATCCCGCAACCCACCAGTGAGTTATCACTATGCTCGAGCAATGAACTACCAGGGGGTAGACAAAAGTCGCTCCCATCTCCATTACGAAGTGTGATATTTGTTGGATGACTAAGCTGAATTGGGAAATTCGAGTGATAGGCGGTGATTGTTTTTTTGTTGGTGGCAAAAAGTGGGACCAGCAACAACAACTCCCCCAGCGCTTTGTCCGAGCAACACCAGCGGTGGTGGTAACGTATTGGAACGAGGGCAAATGTCTGCGAAAAACGGAAAAAGAGTGGTGTTTATTCTGCTTATCAGGTCTCTCGGAGTCTAAAACTATACAAACGGAGGAAGTTTTGCGCCCATCATCTCAACCCCAGTGTGTTCCATAGACGATAAGCTAGCAATGTACTCATGTATCGTGTTTTGACAAAATTGTCGGAACAACAAAAGAAAATACTCATTGTTCGTTGATGCTGGGGTAGTTGGATGTACTAGTACAGTATTAAGGGGTTGTCGCCGCGGCAAAAATTAAAACGTGTAATTCTTTTTTTATTAAACTCATTGCAGGTATTAGTGGTACTCGAGTACAATATATCATTCGTTACAGGAGAAATTATAATGTATCGGTTGAATAGTAATTAATTTTTGGGAGGGCTTGTTTTGCTGGGTATATAAGCGATGAGTTACAGGAACTCACTGGGGTTGTTCGGCTAACTTTGTCAAAGCTCAGTATCATGTAGTCCTGAGATAAAACGGTTTGGAAACACCGGGTCCCTTAGGAAACAGCACCTTGTGGAGCTGTCGGCGCTGCGGTGTTGATAAGGATCAGAGGGCATGAACCAACATCTGCTGAGCTCAATTGAGAGTCCTGTAATATATTTCTTATCCGTATTGTCGCAAGCAATAAATGAAGTGGTTTCGTCTGATGTCGATAATCTACTCACTCCGGTGTTCAGGGAATACCTCCGTCCGCGGGATATTTGACCAGGACTCCAGCGAAATATTGGCCGACCGGGGTACGTTGGGGAAAGAAGAGTAGGTATTATTATGGTAAAAGCGTCGGGAATTATTTTTTTCGTACGAGGGCTACCAAGAACGGTATGTAAGTCCTTTAGTAGTGGTAAGAGAAGCAAAATCACCGAACAACAAGACAGTGTGGTAGCATGTTGCTAGGTTCTCCTATGCAATAAACTCAACACCTTAGCTATCCGCACTACCGTTATTCTAGCCTTGAAAGAAAACATCTCGCCTGGTGCATGTGACATAGAATTCCGTAAACAAGGCACATCCCAAAGTTAGGCGCGCCTGGAAACCTGGTAACGCCTATTGTCCAATGAACAACCCTAAACCTTAGCGACCGGCCCTCCTGATAACAGAAATGTAGAATAAGGCGCGCGCTTGCTCTAGTGTTAGGGAATTCTACGAGGCACAGAGAGATGTTTTCGTAGAAGACACGGATTACTGGTAGCAAGAGGCGTAATATTGGTTTGACAAAGTTCAGGAGGTGTGGCCCAATTTTTCACCAGCTGGGCAGTGATAAACCCCACTTTTCTCTCACTCTCTAGACTTGGATCATCTAACGCAAGAAACAGGCCTCCATATCCTACCTCCGTTACCAAGTCCTCCATAATCCCAATCCTCGAAGACATAACATTTCTGTCAACACTACCAACTCGCAAGATACTAATAGCAATATTTTCAATACTACCGGCTGCCAGAATCGTAATACCATCCCTCTTGCCCACAGCACCGATATCTTCAACATGTGTAACAGTCATGACTTTGCGGTCACCGATGATCGGTCCGAAATCCTGACTTGGCTGTCGCCTATCGAACCCCACTTAAGGCACAACGACATTCGAACAAGCCGGGTTAAGGACGTGGGAGACTGGCTGCTGCGCACGGAGGAATTTCGAAGCTGGAAAAACGGCGATGGCGAGGGCGAATCGCAAAAGGTGACTATGTTTTGCTCCGGAAATCTAGGGGTCGGCAAAACTTACATCAGGTAAGACACCCACTGTCAAAAAGGGAAAGCACAACACTGGATAATGTCTCTGATAATTTACGATTTTAGTTCACTTGTCATAGATACCTTATGCGACGAGCCGGGAGTGGCCGGAGAGGATAATGCCGTGGCCTGCTTTTATTTCGATTTCACGGCGCAAAAGGAGCAGTCTGCGATGAGTGTGTTGGGAGCTCTGCTGAAGCAGGTCGTTAGTAGTCTTGGGAAAATTCCTGAAGAAATAACGGATACCTTTCGAAGGCATAAAAAGTTCATCGGTGGTCGGGATCTGCAGCTTTCTGAGATCGTTAAGATGTTGGGGAGCCTCTCATCTACGAGGCGCACATTTTTGTGTATCGACGCACTGGACGAATGCGCTGCGCCAGATCGGGCCAAGGTACTTCTTTCACTCAAGGACATCATCAAAATGTCCCCGACCACTCGGGTGTTCCTAACCGGGAGACAATATGTCGGGGGTGAAGTGGGAAAGCACTTCCTAAAGGGAGCAGCACATGTATCGATAAGCCCCCGGAATGGTGACATTATCCAATACATCCAGACAAAACTTGCTGAAGACCCAGCTTCGGGCGAGATGGATGTAAATTTGGAGACAGAAATTGTGAAGAAGATTCCTGAAACTTCCTCGGAGATGTGAGTATGATTGGCTGGATACGGAACCTTACCCAAAATATCCGCTAACAAATATTTTTAGATTCCGGCTAGTCTCTCTAAACCTCCGGGCAAATCTACAGGGGACTACCATTCATCGGCGGCGGGAATGGCTCCAAGTGATGACCAACAGATTGGACCTGGAAGATACCTACGGCGCAACCTTGGATCGTATCAAGGCACAAGATGGTCACAAATCAAGACTCGGGACGAAAGCTCTGATGTGGATATGCCATTCGGAGCGGCAGCTGAGAGCGGAGGAGCTCTGTCAGGCCTTGGCGGTGGAAATAGGATCGACGGATTGCAATGTCGATGACGCTCCCTCAATACAGACAGTGCTAAGCTGCTGCCAAGGATTTGTTGTGGTGGATAAGGAGGGATCGACTGTTCAACTCATCCACCACACACTCCGGGAGTATTTGGTTAATCATCGGAGCCTTTTCCAACACCCCCACATGGTTATTGCGGAGACCTGTTTGACGTATCTAAATTCGCAGCAGGTGATGGCCCTTTCAGGCTCTCGCCTTCCGAGTATTCATCACTTACCCTTCCTCGAATATTCAGCATTATACTGGGGAACCCATATGAAAAATCAGGTCACGGATATTGGGATAGCCCTTGCACTGGAACTCTTTAGCCGCTACACATACCATATATCAATTAGGCCACTCTTGGAACACACGCTCGGTCGAGATCCTCCTCTTCCGGTTGAGGAGTTTTGCAAATTCACAGGACTACACTTTGCGTCCATATTTGGGCTTGTTGAGATTGCGAGGGCTTTGATAATGATGGAAGATGTCGATATAAACGAAATAGACGAAACTGGTGCTACGCCGCTGGTATGGGCTGCTATGAATGGACATGAGGCAGTTGTGAAGCTGCTACTAGGACGGGAAGAGGTAAACCCTGATAGGCTAGACGATGACAACCGAACGCCGATCTCGTGGGCCGCCGGGAATGGATATGAGGCAGTGGTAAGGCTGTTACTTGGGCGGAAAGACGTCGATCCTAATAGGGTAGACATCACTGACCAAACCCCAATCTCGTGGGCTTCTGAGAATGGACATGAGGCAGTTGTGAAGCTGTTGCTTGGACGGGAAGACATTGACCCAGACGTGCCAGACTCCAGTGGCCGAGCACCGATATCGTGGGCTGCTGGGAATGGACACGAGGCTGTGGTGAAGCTGCTACTCGGGCGGAATTGGGTCAACCCCGATAGGCCAGACTGGTGGGGGCGAACACCAATCGCATTAGCTGCCCGGAATGGACATGAGGCAGTGGTGAAGATGTTACTTGGGCGGAAAGACGTCAACCCCGATTTTCCAGACTCCTTACGCCAAACGCCAATCACGCTGGCTGCTGAAAACGATCACGAGGCAGTGGTGAGGCTGTTGCTGAGACGGAAGGACGTCGACCCCAATAGGCTAGATGTGTGGCACCGAACACCAATATCATGTGCTGCCGAGAATGGACACGAGACTGTGGTGAAGCTGCTACTAAAACGAAAAGACGTCAACCCCGATAGGCCAGACTGGTGGAACCAAACACCAATCTCGTCGGCTGCCAGGAATGGACATAAGACAGTGGTGAAGATGTTACTTGGACGGGAAGATGTCAGCCCCGATAGACCAGGCAGTAACGGGCAAACACCAATCTCGCTGGCTGCCAAGAATGGACATAAGGAAGTAGTGGAGCTGTTGCTTGGACGGAACGAGGTTAACCCCGATAGGCCAGACAACGGCCGCCGAAGGCCAATCTCCTGGGCTGCTGAGAATGGACATGAGGCCGTGGTGGAGCAGTTACTCGGACGGAAAGACGTCAGCCCCAATAGACCAGACAAAGACGGCCGAACGCCAACCTCATGGGCTGCGGAGAATGGACGTGTGGCCGTGGTGGAGCTGTTACTTGGAATGAAAGACGTCAACCCCGATAGGCCAGACAAGGGCGGCCGAACACCAATCTCGTGGGCTGCTGCGAATGAAAATGAGGTAGTGGTGGCCCTGCTACTAAAACGGAAAGACGTCAACCCCGATAGGCCAGACAATGGCGGCCGAACACCAATCTCGTGGGCTGCTGCGTATGGACATGATGCCGTGGTGAAGCTGCTACTTGGACGGAAAGACGTCGACCCTGATAGGCCAGACAGTGGTGGCCTAACACCAATCTCGTGGGCTGCTGAGAATGGTCGTGTGGCCGTGGTACAGCTGTTACTTGGACAGAAAAACGTCAACCCCGATAGGCCAGACAATGGCGGCCGAACGCCAATCTCGTGGGCTGCCGAGAATGGTCGTGCGGCTGTGGTGCAGCTGTTACTTGGACAGAAAGGCGTTGGCCCCGATAAGCCTGATAACGACGGCCGAACGCCGATATCGTGGGCTGCTGCTAATGGACAGGAGGTAGTGGTGAAGCTGCTACTAGAACGGACAGACGTCAACCCCGATAGGCCAGACAACGATGGCCAAACACCAATCTCGTGGGCTGTTAAGAATGGACCTCGGGCCGTGGTTGAGTCGTTACTTGGACCGGAATACGATGAGCATGATGGGACTAGCGGTTTACGCATGGGATTTGAAATCTTGATTGCTCGGGGGTCTAGACATGATGCAGTGGTGAAGCTACTACAGGGACACAAAGGCGTCAACACCCATAGGCCTGACATATAGGAACCAACCGCACTTTCTTGTCCTATCAATAGGTGCGGTTAGTGTGTCACAAAGTTGATAGCAGGTTGCTAAATCCTGCCCCTCACTCCCGGCCAATCACGAACACATAGCATCATACTTCTCCCTTATCCACGGATCCTAACCCTCCCAGTTTTCCTAGGAGTACCAAGGATATCTCTCTTCTTGCGGCTACCACTTTTTTTAGTTCTCGTTCAGCTCCTAGGCATCCTCTAACTTACCCTCTAATTCACCCCCCTTCTTTCCTCCCTTTTCTATCTTGATAGCTATGCAACTGCAATCTTTCGAGGGCGATTTCCCTCACCAGGTCTCATGGAGATCTATTCAAATCTCTTACGGAAGGTCTATACTATCTACGCAATAGTGGTGTAATGGCCCCTGATTCCATTTTTCTGTTTTCAAGCACGATGTACCCTTAGTTGAAGTGGAGTATTGTACCCCGTGGTTGTAGTTCCGGCGTGAAATTTAGGCTCTATTTTTTCTGAAATCTAATTCCGCCCCGGTTTTCAGTTTATAAATGTATTTCGTTCTCCATGTATTTTATCTTTGTTCTTTATATGTTTTTATTTTCCTTTCCTTTCCCTTCTTGTTCCTCCCACGAATATAGATGTGCGTTGGATACTATGTTATTTAGAGACAGTATACTTATAGTAGAACAAGAAGTCTATGGGTGGGAATTTTATTCTCGTCACGATAAAGAACGTTTGAACTTGCGATGTCAAACAGTGGTGCCGAAATTATGATGAATGAGAATCAAAAAGCCTTATCAACCTAATACATGGTGGGAGTACTGCATGGGATTATATCCGAAGTCTAATATACACTGTGCGTCGTATAAAAATGTTCTATCTCAAAATATAGTCTAATCCATACTACAATACTTACTTGCTTGCTGGGAGCGAACCCCCCCCCGCGCCCGGTAGAAATGGGGCATCCCCAGAAAGCCGGGCGGAGTGCAAGCAAGAAAGAAAGGAATGAAAAAGAAATGAAAAGAAACGAAAAGAGAAAAAACTTCCACAAAACACTAGAACAAGCAGAAGACTATAGTGAGATAACACACATGAGAGTAAGAAACACCTCCGTTGAAATCTACCAGCAACTCGGGAAGAGACACACTACCCACCCACCAAAATCCCAAAATCGGGCTTCCAGTAGGATAAATATTAGTTCCCAAGTTTTTATTTCATGAAATACCTAGCTGGCGCAGTGGTTAACACTCCTGTCGCAATTAGCGGGAGCTCAGGAGTTCAATCCATGCTGACAATCAGTTATTATTGAACGATCCGTCATGTGGGGCAGGAGAATTAAAAAAATCCTGCCCTATGGGGACTGGGAGATTGAAGAACTTAGCCTTCATCAATAGGGCTGTGGGGTTTACCAATCCTGCTACGAGGTGGTAGAATCCGACTCTAGACCTTAAGGGTTGGCGATCGGCGGGTAGCAGAAGCGAATGGGAGGGGGTGGGGTTGGCGGTGAAAGAAATAAAATAAAATAAACTAGAAAATAAAAAATAAAAAATAAAAAATATATATAGAAAAGTAAGAATAGAAAGAAATTAATTTTTTATTTCCTTTACATTGGGAAGGCAGCTGTTGCCTCTCTCCCTATATATTGTCTTGTATGCATAGCTTTTTGTAAAGCGAGGTAGTACTGGTATCTTCGAAACTACCGAATTTCCACTCCATCCCCTCTCCTCAATACCACGACCGCTCCCATCGTGGAGCATAGCCAATGAAGCAAACCCTAGCTATCCACTAACCGAGAGTGGGAAAGGGAGCAATGTCCATCTCAGCCCCACCATTTTTCAAGCGTCGGGGCAATACCGAGATATACTTCCACGAGATCCTCATTCACTACCTAAATCAACCTTCAAGTCAGCGGCCGCTACGACTCAAGCAGAGTCCAACTCTCCCCATTATAGCCGCACCACTCTACCCCACATCTTCTCGAAGTAAGGGTTTAGTTTTCGAAATTATCTTATATTACTCGCGGTAGTTAGGACTCGAGTATAGGATCCCCCCCTTTCCATCTCAGTCCAATAAGGCACTGCATCATGCTTCAGCGGATACTGCCCGTAGGCCCGTATTTTATCAACTAAAATACTGTAGTGCGCCCCTCCTCTACACTTTCACTAGAGACTATAGGGCGTGAGCGGGTAGTATAGCCAATAGCGGAAAGGAAAAATGTGGGCAGCGATAGGCGAAAAAAATAAATTGGACAAACACCACTCCTAAGGGCTACTGGCGGAGGGTCAGAGGGAGTGGCCGGGTTGCTATTGGAGCGGAAAAATATTGAACCCAATACGGGCCGAAAAGTCAGCCCCACACTTGTCGGCTTCGTTGGAGGGGTGTGAGGGAGTAGCGAAAGTGTTGTTGGGACGGGAAGACATTGTCCGTTGACAAATTAACCGCGGATCAACCATCGATAGCAATGCACCCCTACTCGTCACGCTGCACTTTCAACACCACTTAAAGAACTTTCTCTAGCTCAAATATGAATTTCTACTATGTATTCTACCTTATACTTATATCCTTGATTTTATTTCCCTGTTTTTGCTGGTGGTGGGTTGGTGGGGGAGTGTTGTTGTCATGGCTTAAGTTTTTCCCTCTAGGTTGATCCGCAGTTAATTTCTCCACGGACAATATTTGTCCGTTAACAAAATTAACGGCGCACATCAACGGCCGGAAAATCTTCGGCGATGACAACCACCCTCCCCCACCAACCAACCCTCATGAAAACCAAAAGAAAAATTGAAAAATGTAAATACATAGTATAAATTAATATTTAGTATACCATCCATCAGCCTTAATAATTGCCTCTATTCTATCCACCATTGACCCTGCCAAAGTATCAAAAACCTTTGGATCCAGAAGTTCCCAACAATAAGTAATGGCCTCCTCAATTGCCTTTTTAACCTCATTGACAGAACCCTTCATAAGATAGAGCTCAGGATAGTTCTTGTGAAGCTTATCTTTCACCAGAGACCAAACATTTTCAATAGGATTGAGATCTGGTGAATAGGCAGGAATTTCCAAGAGTGAAATTCCCTGCCTTCTGAGCCATCTCCTAAAGGGTAAGTGAGTCTTAGCATTGTCAATGATAAAAAATACCTCTTCCTCTCCAACATTTTCCCTGATGTTCTCCCATATCCCTAGAAAGTCATAATGATCATAGACATCAATGATTGACTTTCCAGTAACTCCACCCCTAGCAGAAGAGGGATCAGGAAAAACAGGCAAAAATAGACCATGAGTTTGACCATAAAAACAACCAGTCATCATCTGGCTAATCCCCCTCTCACCCCTCCTAGCAGCAGGTTCAACACAATCCTTATTCCACTTCTCATTTGGATATCTAAACACCCATTTTTTCCTTTTCCCTCCTCCTCTCTCAACTGCTACCTCATCTCCCCACATTGCCTTCCTTCTCCACATCTCTCTTGTCCAGTGCCTATGAGCTAGTGCCCATTCCAGTCTCTCCTGAGCTAGATCCTCATCTAAATGAACCCTCTCTTGTGCTATCCACTTTTTAAGATGCTTTTGTGCAAGTCTTCTCCTCACTGTCATTGATGAAACATTGGAAGCAACTTTCTTAGCAATCTCAATATAGGTAGTATTGCGATCATTCAGAGCTTCCTCCATCATGGCTTCATCCTGCAACTTGGTAGTTTTAGGATGTCTTCCTCTGCCCTTCCTCTCCTTGCCCTCCTGACCTGCTCTGGCAATTGTACTCCTTATAGTGGTAAGAGAGATGTCAAGGTAGTGGGAAATTTGGCAATATCTCATTTGAGGCTCGTGTAACCCGAGAATTCGCCCCCTGGTGAACTCTGACAGATGATGGGTTGGGATAGGTTTTTTGGCATGACTGCGAAGAATAGGAGGCATATTTTATGTAAACAAAGAATTAGGAAAAATCGATTTGTTTTGGTTGATTTAGAGGATTTTCTTTTAAGTGGTGTTGAAAGTGCGGGGTGATGAGGAGGGTTGTGTTGCGATCGGTCGAGTGCGCCGTTAATTTTGTTAACGGACAATATTAGCCCGGGTGTTCCAGGCGGGGGTGGGCGAACACCACTCTGGTCGGCTGCCGGGAGTGGGCAAGATGGTGCTGGGGAGCTACTAATTAGAACCGGAAGTCATCAATCCCGATTTGCCAAGCAATCGTAGCCAAACACAGCTCTCATAGAATACCGCGAGAGGCACGGTGGTGCGGTGAGCCGCTCTTTTCATGTATAATAGGGTAGATAGATGCGGTTTTGGGAGCCAATAAGCAAGGGTACTCTCCTTCCATATCGTTTGCCGTCGACTGCACCACCCCCACCCCCGGTAGACACCACTACCCATTCATCACATCCTCTCCTATCCACACTATGCATCCCTAAGTATCATAATATAGAACTATGTACTCCCAATTCCCAAGTAAGCCCTCGCCCCTTCATTCCCGGATTGAAGTGGAGTTGCATTCCTACAAAACAACATCTCGGAGTAAGCGAAATGGGAGCTTTCTCCAGACCCCCGATTAAGTACAGTATATCATGAAAGAAAAAAAGACATCCATCGAAGAGAAGTACCCCCTGCTCTTCTGTGATATCTTTGCTATGGGAGAAGTGTTATAAGCAGATCGTTAGTCTACTCGAGTACAGTACGTTCTTAGGTGTTTTTGGACTTCACCTGCGAAACGATACCATACAAGGTAGTGTTCGAAAAATACGGTACGTTACCGTACCTTACACGGTTGATACCATACGGTAAATTACGTAAATTACACTAGGCAGATAAAATACCGGAAAACGGCCTCTCCCACCTTTTTTAGATTCTGATGTTAGGTAATCCTGTCTTCTGCCCTCTGTGTTTATCAAGCTGAAGCAACCCAACCCACAAAATATCAGCTACCGCTAGGCATTCTTGGCTATGACATGAGTATCGCACTAAGATCCAAGATCATGATATGGAACTTTATGACGGTCGGCAAACGGCGCATGGTAAGTTTACCGTACGTTACCGTATATTACCGTATTGTATCGTATGGTAACTTACCGTACCTTACCATTCGAACCCTAATACAAGGCGAGTGACAAGTGGTGAAACGAAACGCCAAGCAAACTCACAACGAAACGATCGCACACTTCAGGGGCGGGGGAAATCGTTTCACTAACAACAACCTCAGGCCCACGCTCAACGAAACCTCTTGATACTCGATGCTCTCTCTAACCAACTAACTAAGGGCGATCACAGGAGTATATATCCACAAAGACCCCATATTCATCCATGAGGCACCACACTACTCTATGTGAGTCCTTCCCCCCGTGAGCACTCCCGGCTAACTAAAAGGAAAACAAACACTTTCCCACCTCCGGGCTTTCGGCTCTTTCCGGCTGATCTTACAGTACTTCCTCTTTTCTCCCGGCTTTCCCGAGAGCTGCACGACCCCAAAACTATCGCACATTCCTGCATTCGCAATGGTTTCCCGAACGTACAAACCAAACGCCCAAAGCCGAACCTTATACCCGAAGCCAAAGCGAGTCTCCGAAGACAAACCCATGTCTGAATCCTCAGCACATCTACGGACACAAACCTATGCCCGATGCCGGAGCCGTATTCCCGGATCCTCAGCGCATATCCAAAGCCACAAACAAGCGCACTCCCAGAAGCTATCTAAACAAAGGAAGTATCGTGAGAGTATGGCGAGCAGCACCATTTTCAACAGGTGTTACAAGCCTATCGTGTATACAAAATAACCAAGCGAGATGTATCCACCCCAGCACTCAAGTGGCTCGCTTAATTCTCTTCTTTCCTCACCCTCGTTTTCCTCCTAAGGCGATTTTGATATCATTGTTTTGGACTGGGATAGTTGTAGTTTTCTCTGAGGTTTGCCAAGCATGGTTCCATTTCCTCAACCTCTCGTTTTCGGGGGAATTTGGTGGAGTGCTAGAGGTTTGCGTTCTCGCGGATCATGCTAGAATTCTCGGTGGTTGAGCTTAGCTTGATATGAACTTAAGAACCCAAAACGTCCCCCAGGGCGTAAAGTTTACGCCTTTGCCTTGATCGATTGAGTGTGTACCACTCGGACCTGTCGATGGAGCTGTGCATCCCAATGACTGGAAACTTAACCTAAACCAAGTCTTACACGGAGTATGCATTTGTCTATACTAAATGCAAACCGGTGAAAATTATACATAGCCCCAACATCAGCGCCGCCATCCCTGCACCCGCTGCTCGGTGTCGCCCCTTATCGTGCACAAGCACCCCCCTAGAATGACAACTTCTTGGCCCGGTCTAACCCCGCGCGCGCACATACAAACCTTTACAACTGCTTTCACCATCCCTCTCTTCCGGCTCTAAATCCTCCCAATTCTCACCACCTGGCCAGGCCCATTGCCCATTGCCCATTGCCCATTGCCCATTGCCCATTGCCCGCTGCCGCCGCCACCTCCACCGCCGCAATATTTTCCAGAAGTAGCTACCAACAACTATTTGGTAGCTACTTTTTGGTTTGGCGCACCCGGGAGCGAATCTACTGTTCTACGCTGCCCAAAACATTGTTTGCCTGCCGGAAATCCCACCTTGCTCTCCAGTGGCATGTCAATAATCGAGACGCAATAATGATATCAAAATAAATAAACAACAGTTCATGATATACTAGTCTAACTAGTATATCACAAGCTCTCATCCGAGAATAGTGCGCTCATGCGACATAAAGGCTACAATAAGCCACCCCAACCGTGAATTTTTAGAATAAAAATATATATATTAAAATACAGGTTCAAATGTGTTTCCCATTATAAGTATTCTAGGTTTTTTGAGTGATCCTTTTTGAATCGATTTTCCTGGCGGCCAGAAACATTTCTTGGGGCTGTAAAAAGTCTGCTTATGACGACTTGTGATTACTCCGGTCGCTAGCTGCAGCTCTCAATAAATTTTCGTGATAATTAACTTAAGGTTTGAAAGACCCTTGACGAGGTTTTGCTACGACGGTCGTCGCTGGAACTGTGCTTAAATCTTGGCAAAGTTGGGTGTGGCGACAGTGGACTTTTTTTGATCGTTTTGCTAAGAAAAGTAAACCACATCACAGCCTGGCCCACCCCCATCACCCCCCCCTTCCTGCCCCACCCCCCCACAAGCCCCCCATGTGTAACACTGACCGCCCTTCTGACCAAGCAGTACATCACGCCGGGAAGCAAATAGAAAAGCTTTGTCGCATGTTGATCCTGCTGGCTTGGGGAACGTTATTTTTTGGTTTTCTGAGTTGATGGCCACAGTCAAATGAAATGAAAAAAAGGGCATTTTTGTGTCAACAAACTGGTAAACAAAAGGCCTTTACGACCGTCGTATTTAAGAACTGTTCTTAAGACTGAGCATAGTTGAGCCACTCAGCACTTACACAAATTTGGTATGGTTAGTGCTGTTGCTCTGGCAACAAGGCCAGTTCAAGTGACGACCTCCCTAACACACAACATTGATAATTTACTCACACAGCTTTGCCAAGAATACCTCAGCGAACCGCATATTTGGTGGGGGAAAAATATCGGTTGGCGAGTACTGTGCCCGCTGTAGGTATCTAAAGTACACTCGCGTCCAAAAAGTTCTCGCTGATCCAAAAGTACATCGGTGGGGCTTGGCGGCAACAGAAGTATCGATACGACTCAGGGTTGTGTCAGGAAATCTCGGTAAACCAACAAGATCAGGCGATGACACCCCCGCATAACGACAAAAAGGCTTCCAAGAGGCAAGAACAGAACCGTGAAATTGCTTTATTGTCTGATCTTGGGCTTCCTGCAGAACAGATCGCACGAAAGAGAGAGCTAGCTCCATCCACAGTTCGGGGAGTGATTAAGCGATACCGTGAGCGAGGTACAGTGGGTGATGCTGCCCGCTCCGGAAGACCAAAGAAGATCACATCACGCTTCCAACAACAAGTAGAGGATATTGTTCTTGCCAATCCTCATGCGTCTTTGAGTGAAATAACGGACAATTTGCATAACTTGTAAATTGACATCAGGAGAAGTACAGTTGATACTGTAACGAAGGAACTAGGCTTTAAGCTATGGGTGCCCCGCAAAAAGCCATACCTTGATGCCTTTACGAAAGCTCGACCCAAGTTCTGGTGCCACCGAAGACTGAATTGGCAGAAGGAGGATTGGAGAAATGCAGTATGGTTAGATAAGTCGAGGATGGAATTGGTAGTGTATCAGCCCGGTCGGAAAGTCCGTATACGACAGGGAGAAGAGCTGCTCGACCGGAATCTTACAACAAGCTTCAAGTCTGATCGTGTTACTGTCAACTTTTGGGCAGCCTTTACTTATAACTATTGTACACCTTTGATTAGAACCCGTAAACGAAAGCCCTCCAAACGTACAAACCCCCGAGATCGTCTGGGTCTCAACGCTCAGCAATATGCAACCGAGATATATGACGAATACCTTATTCCTTTTCTCTTTTCCCTTGATACTCCTATTTCAAATCTTCGAATTGTGGAGGTTAGTATGCCCAGTAGGTTAGAGGGGGTTATTAAAGCAAGCAAACGGAAGCCATACGGTACTAAATGGTAAAATTTATTGTTTGTTCATGCAAGTACTGGTACCTTCGTCGTTGCCAAGCCCCCTTTGTGTACTTTTGGATCAGCGAGAACTTTTTGGACGTGAGTGTATGGTTCCTGCCATTCAAAAAGGGGACCTGAAATTTCGCAATTTTCAAATCCTTAAGGCTAAATAGCCACAACTATATTAGCAAAAGAAAAACCTATTTCTGAAAGAGCAAATGAAGCAGAATGGAAAATAGGTTTTTTTTTAGCAATTATGCTTGTGACTGTGGAGCCTTAAGGATTTAAAAAGTTGTATTTTTGGTGAGAAAGTCAAAAAAGTGTTACCATAGCCACAGTTGATTGGGTGAGTAAGCATAGAAGAATTGTATAAACGCTAGGTTTTATATTATTTAATTAGTTATTTCTGACAAATATGTATATCAAACTCTGTGTTCATAATAATTTAGTTCTCACTTGACTTACTATGATAAAATGCTATATTATTTATATATTTTTATCTATATAAACTCCTATTATACATACCAGTCAATAGCTTTATTAAACCCTTATACCTTTAATCATTGTTCTTACAACTCTTTTACAGACAAAAGAATATCTTAGTAATCAGGTTTTGCAAAGCCACATGTAACACCCTTTGCACAGCCAGGTCCCCTTTTTGAATGGCAGGAACCATACTAGGGCAAAAAGATTCGTCCGATGCCCATTTTACACCAAAAGTAGCCGACTTCGCCACCCTCCCCCAGGCCACAATCTTTATGAGAATCCACAAAAATTTGGCTGTGCACCAGAAAACCCGTAGATAATATAATAAGGGTTACAAAACTCTTAAATATCACAAGGGGATGGAGAAATGGTTGTTTAAGTAGAAATGCATAGGTTGTCATGTGCCTTTTTGTATGGAGCCCCATACAAAAATCTAGGTCACTTTCACACAGGCTGATGCAATCATGGATAATGGAAGCAGCTTTGATTCCTTGTATTTCTACTTCTAGAGGTTTGAATAGATTGTGATTCTCTAGCTGGGGGATCGATTTGAAGTGTTTCCGTGCCCACAGTGTTGGGAATTGTCGGTTTGAAAATGTCAAATTTGGCCCTAAAACCAGTATCGGACGAATCTTTTTGCTCCCGTACTGTATGAACTCGAATATATACTTGGCAATTTAAGAGGTCTTCGGACGCCCTACTCTTATTAATACCTATCTTGGCACAAAGGCGTCCGGAGAACTTTTTAAATTGCCAAGTAGGGATAAATTTATTTGGCTAGCTAACTTTAAATAGCCATTCCGCAACTACAGGTATGATACTTCCCGGATTATTAAATTTAGAGTCCCTGTTAAGCTTGCCGATTCTCCATTCGACAAGTACTAGCGCTTCATACGAGGGGTGTTCACGTGCACAACTAGATTTGTCTCCATGCCAAGAGCTCTACAATAGCTATCTTTACGACGGGCCTTGTGGTTGCCAGAGGCATAAGATTGGCTCCATAAAGTTCATCTGCCAGGCTGGCAAAGGTGATGAACCCCTCTTTTTTCTCATCGTCGAGAATGTTATCACCGAACACTACCGTACCTCATCAACCTGTCCTCTACAATATTCAGAAGAGCGAGTGACAAGAAAACGTCTCCAGATCTCCTCCTACCTTCGTCACCGAGCCCTCCCGTGGTCCGGATCCCCTAGGATATAACATTTCTATTCACACCACGGGCTCCCAAAATCATATTTTCAAGACCCCCGGCTCCCCAAATCGTAAAACAATCGCCTTGATACTGCCGACTCCCAAGATCTTAAAATAGTCCTCTTGCCCACAAAATCAACGGTTTCAACATGCAGAATGATCATGACATTGCGGTCAGCGATGATCGGTCCGAAATCCTGACTTGGTTGTCGCCTCTCGAGCCCCACTTGCGACACCACCACATTCGAACAAACCGGGTTGAATACGTGGGCGATTGGGTTCTGGGCACAGAGGAATTTCGGAGTTGGAAAGACGGCGATGGCCAAAGCGAACCGGAGAAGGCAACAATATTTTGCTCCGGAAATCTAGGGGTCGGCAAGACTTACATTAGGTAAGACTCTTGATGTCGAAGAAGGAAAGCACAGGGTTGGATATTTTTTCTGACAATTTGCAATTTTAGTTCGCTTGTAGTAGATACCTTATGCGACGGGCCGGGGGAGGCCGGAGAAGATATCGCCATGGCCTGCTTCTACCGTAAAAACTTGAATAATTGGACGGTGTGCTATGAAGTCCAGAATTCCCTTCTCTGGAAAGGGGGCAAAAACACAGCAAAAACACGGCCCCTTTCCCCACTCCGAGACAGAAAAAAAAACAAAAATTTCTTGACCTTACTAGGAGAGGAAAGTCCAACGACATAGCACACCGTCCAATTATTCAAGTTTTTACGGTATTTCGACTCCGTGGCCCAAAAAGAACAGACTGCGGTCAACGTATTAGGTGCTCTCCTAAAGCAGATTGTCGGTGGTTTTAAGAAAATTCCCAAAGAAATAAGAGATGTATTTCGAAGGCATAAAAAATTCATCGGTGTTCGGGAGCTACAACTCCCTGAGATCGCGAAGATGTTGGGGACCCTCTCATCTACGCAGCGCACATTTTTCTGTCTCGACGCTGTGGACGAATGCGCTGTGCCCGATCGAGCCGATCTCCTTCTCTCGCTTAAGGAGATCATCGAGACATCCCTGACCGCGCGACTGTTCCTAACTGGGAGATCATATGTTGGGCGTGAAGTGGGAAAGCATTTACCTACGGGAACAGCACTTCTATCGATAAGTCCCAGAAATGATGACATTATCCGGTACATCCACAAAAAACTTTCCAAAGACACAGATTCGGGCGAGATGAATGAGGAATTGGAGGCGGAAATTACGAAGAAGATTCCGGAAATTTTCTCGGATATGTGAGTATGATCGGCTGAGTGCGGAATGCTATCCAGGTTATCTGCTGACAGATATATATCTAGATTTCGGTTAGTGTCTCTGAGCCTCGATGCAATTCTACAAGAGACTACCGTTTGTCGGCGGCGAGAAAGGCTCAGAGTAATAACAGACGAATTCGACCTGGAAGCTGTCTACGGCGGAACCTTGGATCGTATAAAGGCACAGGGCGGTCACAAATCAAGACTCGGGACGACCGCTCTGATGTGGATATGCCATGCGGAACGGCAGCTGCGAGCGGAGGAGCTCTGTCAGGCCTTGGCGGTGGAAATTGGGTCGACTGATTGCAATGTTGATGACGCTCCCTCAATACAGACAGTGTTAAGCTACTGCCAAGGATTTGTTGTGGTTGATAAGGAGGAATCGACTGTTCAACTCATCCACCACACACTCCGGGAGTATTTGGTTAATCACCAGAGCTTTTTCCAGTACCCTCACATGTTTATTGCGGAGACCTGTTTGACATACCTAAATTCGCAGCAGGTGGTGGCTCTTACGACCTCTTTCGTTCAATGTATTCAGCACTTACCCTTCCTGGAATATTCAGCATTATACTGGGGAACCCACATTAAAGACCAGCTCACAGACGTTGGGAAAGCACTTGCGCTGAAACTCTTTAGCTGCTACCTATACCATATATCAATTAGGCCACTCTTGGAACACGCGCTCGGTCGGAGTCTTACTTTTCTGGGATTTTCCAAGTTCACAGGGCTGCACTGTGCGTCCATATTTGGGCTTGTTGAGATTGTGAGGACTTTGATAATGATGGAGGGTGTCGATATAAACGGAGTGGATGAAACTGGTGCTACGCCGCTGCTATGGGCTGCGATGAATGGACATGAGGTGGTGGTGGAGTTGTTACTCGGATGGAAAGAGGCGGACCCTAGTCGGCCAGGCGGTGGCCGCCGAACGCCTATCTCATGGGCCGCTGGGAATGGACATGCGGCAGTGGTATGGCTATTACTTGGGCGGAAAGACGTCGACCCTAATGGGGTAGACATCGCTGACAAAACTCCAATCTTGTGGGCTTCTGAGAATGGACATGAGAGAGCGATGAGACTGTTGCTTGGGCGGGAAGACATTGACCCCGATGGGCCAGACTCCTATGACCGAGCACCAATATCGCGGGCTGCCGCTAATGGGCATGAGGCTGTGGTGAAGCTGCTACTGGGGCGGAAAGGCGTCGATCCCGATAGGCCAGACAATGGTGGCCGGACACCAATCTCATGGGCGGCTGGGGGCGGACACGAGGTACTAGTGAAGCTCTTACTCGAGCAGGAGGGCGTCAATCCCGACAGACCAGACCATGACGGCCGGACACCAATCTTTTGGGCTGCCGCGGGTAAACATGACGCCGTGGTGAAGCTTCTTTGCAAGGCAGTGCCTATTTCCAACGCCGACGTCAGGCTGAGTCCATGATGTAGATGTAAAGGCGACGTCTGAGGCCAATGATGCCGCACTCCCCTATCTAGCTCAAAGGGGGATCAAGGTTCCACAAAATTGATAACCGGCCTCCTGACCCTCCCCGCGCTGCAGACTAATTGCGGAGATATATAATCCATCCTTATCTTTGAGCCCTAACCTTCACTACCTTCCTAGCAGCACCAAGAATATCTCTTACGATAGGCTCCTTGCCTTCTTCGGCTCTTGTTCAACTCCTAGACACCCGCTACTATCACGTCGATTTGGTCACCACCCACCTCCTCTTGTCCTGATAACCGTGCAACTACCATCCTTCGGGGGTGATTCCTCGCACTACATCCCTCGGAGAATCTATTTACATGCTTCATACGGGAGGCCCTCTCTATACTGTAGAATAATGGTCCCTAATTCTTTTCTCCCATATCTAAGCTCCGAACCAGCGTAGTTTAGAGTCGTGTATTCTCATACTGGGTTGTGCTTATATGAACAAGTTTACTCTTCTTTTTACAATATCTAATCCTGTCCCGGTTCTCTGTTTACAATAGATCCTGCTTTCTGTTTATTTCTCCCTTTTTCCCTTCGCTTTACCGTTTCTATCCTTCTCTATTTCCTTCTTGAATCCGTGTGTACGCTAAGCCCCTAAGTTATTTAGAAACACTATACTTGTAGTTGGGCTAGGACCTTCGCCACTGTCGCGATAAAGAATGCATTGCCTGGTGGTATCTAGCTCGGTTGCTAAACTGAATGAGGGTGTCCAAGAGACTTGTTGGGATTATACGTGGCGGTATTCCTGATGGGGGGTATGTGGTTACATTCAAAGAGTGCTACAACTTTATTAAAGTTCCACGAATCCATCCCTGATTCTGGGTATGATACCATGACGACTCCCAGTGGAACACTGGAACATAATTAATGAAGCAAACCCTAACCATGCAAGAATGGCCAAAATCATCTCGACCAATTTGTGATTTTATGAACACATTGAAAAACCCTCCCTCGGGGCTTGGCCATTTCTCATGAATTTTGAGAAAGTCTGTCCCCTAGAATATTACTGGTAGTGCTTCTATTATGCAACTGAGCTACAGGATGACGGTGACTGATCTTGACTCCTCTTCCTGAGTCCCTTAGAAACAGAACATCGTATGGGTAAAACACTAGGCTACATCTCGATTCATCACTAACTTACTTTACATCGAAGCTTGCTAGTCTGAACTTGTGTATCTTATACCAATTGGTACTCATAACATTTTGGTGTTTGTAAAATGCGCCTGGTTTGTGTAGCTGTATAGAAGATTGGTATATGGTAACCAAGGAAAGGCATGGTTTAAGAATATTTTCCAGGAAATGGTGATAACCCCATGACGGAAGAAACAGCCAAGTATTTGTTGAAAATTCATGAAGGTTCCATACCTGGGAGATAGTCGGAACGCTGATGGGACATGGCTGAGGAGAATTGGGTTTGATAATGGTTGCACGATTGTGTAGTATGATGTCGGAAGAGTGACGGTATGTTTGGTTGGGATGTTAAGTAAAGCAGGAACGTTTGGGATGTTTTGGGAATTGGCACTAGGGAAGACTAAAGGTTAGAGAATAAAGTTTACTAGGAGTTGGAATGTATCAGTATCACACTACGATGGTTAGGAAATGGACAGCAGTGTCAGGGCTGAGAAGGATCGCAGAAGACTCGGATGGGACAAACGGTGTAAGAGGGTGAAACGAAAGAGATGGAATTAGGGAAAAGAAGTTTTGGGAAACTTCTGAAGAGTTGGGTGGATGGAGCGGAGATAGGAGAAAATGGTTGAGGGTGTTGCGGACCAAGATTTCTTTCTCCAAGGTCAAGTTTGTGTATATATGGGACACGTCTGGAGACATAGAAAGAATAAAGATCCCAATACGCTCTCTACCGAACATCGCCTTATTTTATTAGTTTTTCTGGGCACCCACAACCAACTACAACAGACCAGCTACCACATACGCCCCTAACAGGCCCAGGACTTCTTTCCTGTCCATGATTGAGGTTCGTCCCCGAGCTCCATTAAGGGAGATACCAATCCTTCCATCCCATCAATATGGTTTTGCGCTATCTAGGGGACTATAGAGTCCCACGCAATATGAGCAACCACTAGCAATCTGGTATAGCCCAGGGAAAAAATGGCCCTCAGCTTCCATACCAATCCCCTAATACTTGGATAAGAGGGGAGGGGGACTAGCGGTAGTGGAAGCCAGGAGAGAGGGAGCACAGTTGTTTGTACAGAACAAGATAGTACTCGGCCCCTATTCAATTTAGAGTTGTCTCCAGCACACTACCGCAGAGGAAGGAAAAGATAAAGGAGAAAAAGTATCATACTACGATATAATATGTCTATAGCAATTAGCTATGCTGCAAGTCGCAACACAGCTTAGACCGAAGGCTTGCGGGGGTTTAAAGATGTTACCAGTATCCAACCAACCCAACACACTACCGAGGCACAGCGTGTAAATTTTGTAGGTCCCACAAACAAGACTGCCACCCTCACCCCCTGTGTAATCCACAAAACTTACACGCTGTACCTCCGTACTGTACGTGTACAGGTAACCGGAATACATGTATCATACTTCCACTTTTTCCCCCAGTGTATGTTTATGTTTTAGTTCATGTGGTACAAAGTCTTGGTGTGCGAATTAGGAGGCACATGAGTGACGTCGGGTGAGGCACTGCCAAGCGGCCCGGATACTGTGCGACTATGGATACCAGTAGATCCATACAAGTATTGCTCTACTACCGGTACCGTAAAATCTCGTGAAATCCACCATCTCCGGCAGCCCCTAATCTCCGGGTTTTGAGTCAAAAGTTCTCAAGAAAGATTAGTGCTTTCCTGACACGGTATAGCTTGAGTCATTTGGCTGTGTCAGATCTCGTTAACTTGACAAGCTAAACCTATCTTGGGCTGATGTCGCCATTTGCTGGGGTATACGTGACAGACCGGAGATGGTGGATTTCACGAGATTTTACGGTACTCAAGGAAGCACGGTGGTATTTTTTAAGCTTAGCGAGTTACTATTACTCGGGTGCTCGGGTAAGGGGATTGTGCGGCAACGTTGCTGGGTTGTGAACAGGGGGTTTTACTACTCGCAGAGCACACCTCTAGTCACTCTTGGCGAGATTAAGTCCTGCGACAATGGGGGAAACCACTTTTCCCCACAATACTCAATCATCGCAATATACAGGCACCATCATTGATAGTTCTTATGGATGTGGCTGCCATTGTAATCGCAATTGTGGCTAGCATAGTGGTTGAATTTTGCGGGGGACCATGGTATTAATAGCACCCTTCGGCTTAGAACTTAATCCAGCCGCCGCGTATGGGCTAGTATTAGTCCTCGAATTGAAGGATTTATAGTGGGAACACTGGGTCTCTTAGGGAGTGGGAAAGCAGCTGCCTGGGGAGTGGTTTGCGCTGAGGTGTCGATCAGGATATGAACTGACATCTGTTGGGATCAATAGGAGAATCCGGTAAATATATTTCTTACCCTGACAAATCACTAGGAAGGAAACGCTTTAATCTGGGGACGATAATTTATTCGGTGGAGGCACTCGCAATAAGGTCTCTGCCAAGACTGCCGATTCTAACTTGGTTAGAGGGGTGTTCACGTGTGCAACTAAATCTATCTCTATTCCAAGAGAGAGTGTGACAATCTGTTACCTGTCCGATGGTAGCCTAAGGCGTGATATTGGTTTCACAAAGTTCATCAGCCAGGCTAGGCAACCTTGATAAGCCCCGCCTTTCTCTAACTGCCTGGAATTGTAGCACCTAACACTACCATACCTCGTTAACATATCCTCTGCAACATTCCCAGGAGCAAGGGACAGAAAATCGTCTCCTACCTCCATTACCAAATCCCCCATAATCCTCATCCGTCGGGATACGGTTCTATTAATACCACCTGCTCTCAAAATCATAATAGCATCCTCTCCAACGCCCCTGGCTCCCGGGTCAAAATATCGATTCTGTTGATACTACCGATTCCCAAGAGCATAATACTAACCCTCTCTCCTACAACAGTTTCAGCATGTGTAGCGATCATGACATTGCACTCACTGATGTTCGATCCGAAATACTGGCTTGGTTGTCGCCGCTCGAGCCCCACTTACGGCACCACGACATTCGGACGAACCGGGTGAAGGGCGTAGGCGAGTGGCTTCTGTGCACACAGGAATTTCGAGGCTGGCAGAACGGTGGTGGCCAAGGTGAATCGGAAAAGGCAACCATGTTTTGCTCCGGTAATCTAGGGGTCGGCAAGACTTACATCAGGTAAGGGGCGATATCGGAGAGGGAAAGCACAACTCTGGATATTCTCTCTGACAAGTTACAATTTTAGTTCACTTGTAGTTGATACGTTGTGCAATGAGGTGGGAGAGGCCGGAGAGGAGGTCGCCGTGGCCTGCTTCTATTTCGATTTCACGGCGCAAAAGGAACAATCTGCGGCGAATGTGTTGGGCGCTCTGCTGAAGCAGGTTGTCGGTAGTTTTGAGAAAATTCCTGAAGAAATAAAGGATGTGTTTCGGAGACATAAGAAATTCATCGGTGGTCGGGAATTTCAACTTCCTGAGATCGTGAAGATGTTGGGGAGCCTCTCGTCTGCGCAGCGCACTTATTTCTGCCTTGACGCGCTGGACGAATGCGCTGTGCCAGATCGGGCTAAGGTACTTCTCTCACTCAAGGAAATCACCAAAATGTCTCGGACCACTCGGGTGTTCCTAACTGGGAGACCCTATGTCGGTCGCGAGGTGGGAAAAAATTTCTCCGAGGGAACAGCACTTGTATCAATAATCACCCCGACTTGTGAAATTATTCGATACATCTATGCAAAACTCGCCGAAGACGCTAATTCGGGCGAGATGGATGAGGGATTAGAGGCAGAAATTCTGAAGAAGATTCCGGAAACTTTCTCCGATATGTGAGTATGATCGGCTGAATACGGAACCTTACTAAGCTATCCACTGACCGATATATATCTAGATTCCGGTTAGTCTCTCTAAATCTCGGTGCAATTCTACAGGCGACTACCCTTCATCGGAGGCGAGAAAAACTCCGAGTAATAGCAGATGGACCAGGCCTGGAGGGTGTCTACGGAGCAACTTTGAATCGTATAAAGGCACAGGGTGATCCCAAATCAAGACTTGGGACGACCGCTCTGATGTGGATATCCCATTCGGAGCGGCAGCTGGGAGTGGAGGAGCTTTGTCAGGCCCTAGCGGTGGAAATAGGATCGACGGATTACAATTCTCATGATGCTCCCTCAATACAGACAGTGTTGAGCTGCTGCCAAGGACTTGTTGAGGTAGATAAGGGATCAACTGTTCGACTTATCCACCATAGGCTCCTAGAGTACTTAGTCAGTCACTGTAACCTTTTCCAGAGCCCTCACTCAACAATTGCGGAGACCTGCTTGAGCTACCTGAATTCGCAGCAGATAATGGCACTTTCGGGGTCTAGCACTCAGAGCACTCAACACCTACCCTTCCTTGAATATTCATCTCTATATTGGGGAGCCCACCTGAAAAAAGATTTCTCGGATGATGGGAGAGCACTTGCACTGAAACTCTTTAGCCGCTATGAATGCCATATATCAATTAGGCTACTCTTGGAAAACATGTACGGTCGAGATCCCTTGCGTGTTGTTGTGAACTTTTCCAAGTTCACGGGACTACATTTTGCGTCCATATTTGGACTTGTTGAGGTTGCGAGGGCTTTGACAGAGAGGGAAGGTGTCGATACAAACGGTATAGATGAAATGGGTTCTACACCGCTCTCTTGGGCTGCCGAGAATGGATATGAGGCAGTGGTAAAGTTGTTACTGGAACGGGAAGAAGTCGGCCCCGATGAGCCGGGCAACTGTGGCCGAGCACCAATCGCATGGGCTGCCAGGGGGGGATATGAAGCAGTGGTGAAACTGCTACTAGAACAGAAAAATGTTAACCCCGATAGGCCAGACGATGATGGCAGGACACCTCTCTCGTTGGCTGCTGTCAATGGACATGAGGCAGTGGTAAAGCTTTTATTGGGGCGCGAGGACGTCAACCCTAATTGGCCAGATAAGTCGGACCGAACGCCAATCTCACTGGCTGCCGAGAACGGAAATGACGAAATGGTGAAGCTGCTACTAAAACGGAAAGACATTAACCCCGATGAGCAAAACAAATGGGGCCAAACGCCAATATCGTCAGCTGCCTTGGGTGGGCATGAGGCAGTGGTGAAGCTGTTATTGGGGCGCGAAGACGTCGACCCCAATAGGTCAGATATGTGGGACCGAACGCCAATATCGTGGGCTGCCAGCAAGGGACATGACGCAATAGCGAGGCTACTACTTGGACGGGAAGACGCTATCCCCGATAGACCGGACAATAAGGGGCGAGCACCAATCTTGCTAGCTGCCAAGAATGGACATGAGGAAGTAGTGAAGCTGTTACTAGGGAGCGAAGACGTCGACCCCAATAGGCCAAATGTGTGGGACCAAACGCCAACCTCACTAGCTGCCAAGAACGGACATGAGGAAGTGGTGAAGCTGCTACTAAAACGGAAAGACATTAACCCCGATAGTCCAGACGACGGCGGCCGAAACCCAATCTCATGGGCTGCCGGGAATGGATATGAGGCCGTGGTGGAGCTGTTACTTGGGCGGGAAGACGTCAACCCCGATAGGCCAGACAACGGCGGCCGAAACCCAATCTCATGGGCTGTCGAGAACGGACATGAGGCAGTGGTGCAGTTACTTCATAGGCGGAAAGACGCCAACCCTGACCAGCTCGATGTATGACGCCTACCACACTCTAGCATCGTGCTGAGAGGAGGGATCCGGGTATCACAAAGTTGAGAACAGATTGCCAGCCCTATCCGCACTGCCGCCTAATCCCGAAGCGATATATGATATGATATTGCTTTTTAACTATCCTCGAGCCTTAACCCTTGCTGCATTCTCGATGTCATCCAGGGCTCCCTTCTAGAGACCTCACTGTTTCCCTTTAGCACTTGTTCAATTCCTAGACATCCAATATCTCGTTGATTTTCTCGCTCTTTCTCCCCTTCCCCCCTTTCCTTGACCATTATATAATACCCCTCTTTGGAGTGACTCTGTGCACTATGTTCTTTGCGAAATTTTTTCAGCACTTCTCGAGGCGGCTCCAGGGAAGACCCTTCCCGTCTAAGTTATTCCGGTACTGGAATATTGGCCCCGATTTTCTCTTCCTATTTTCGCATCTAGTGTAATAATATCACTAAATTTTGTCGAAACGGGGCATCGTACCCCAGGATGGCGGTTGAGTCATGAGGTTGAGCTAGCTCCCGTATATATCCAATTTTATCATGGTTTCCGGTTTGCTGCTCGAGTATTGATCTCCCCCGTGTATTTTACTTGGCTCTAGACTTTGTTACTTTCTTTCACCTCTCCCGTCAATACAGATGTACCCTAGGCACTGGTGTACCAAAAACCCTTATGCTCCCAGCAGGACAAGGAGCCTGCGGCTAGAATTTTTACCATCGTCACAAGAGGGAATGTCTTCCGTTACGGCATCAAGCCCAATTTCTATAACGAAGCTTCATTCAAAAGGGTCTCAAACACTACCGGTCGCAGAATTCCGGATGGGAGTCTGGTCTGAAGGATTCCTACCCGCGCGGAGCTATTCCATTGACTCTATATACCTCCTATTTTCGCTACTACTGACCAGCATCCTCTCCCGCTCCTCCGGTGGTGGAGCGTTGTAGGCAAACCCTAACCTTACAGAAACAATGTGGACTTCATAGTCCGCCCACCGCAAGAACTCGAATAATTGAGCCGTGTGCCAGGACGCCGGTGTTGAATCTCCCAATAAGCTCTCGTGCTTTTACTTTTTTACTTAGCTCGGAGAGCAGGGTTTTTGGCGTGTTTCTCGCCCCACCTCCAGAGGAGGAAACTTGTGGAGTCGTGTTCTGCCTTTATCGTAATGGTCGACCCACCCAGCGGCAGATATCTTTGCTGAGATGGGCGCTCACGAGGACTATTAATTGGGGCTGTTGCGTTGATGCCCCCAAAATACCCTAAGAACTCGAATAATTAGACCCGGGCTAGGATGCCCTTAATCAGCGAATCTCACCACTGCGCCCACACCTTCTTGCAGCGATATTTTGACTTGCAGAAACATTTTTTCGAATCGCAGGGATTTTCTTTTTCTTTTCTACAGTACTAGGACAAAAAGAATCGTCCGATGCCCATTTTACACCAAAAGTAGCCAATTTCACCACCCTCCCTCAGGCCACAATTTTTATGAGAACCCACAAAAATTTGGCTGTGTATTAGAAAATCCGTAGATAATATAATGAAAGTTACAAAACTCTTAAATATCACAAGGGGATGAAGAAATGGTTGGTTAAGTAGAAAGGAATTGGTTGTCATGTACCTTTTTGTATGGAGCCCCATACAAAAATCTAGGTCACTTTCACACAGGCTGATGCAATCATAAACAATGGCGGCAGCTTTAATTCCTTGTACTTCTACTTCTAGTAGTTTGAATAGGTTGCGATTTTCTAGCTGGAGGAAAGATTTGAAGTGTTTCTATGCACACAGTGTTGGGAATTGTCGGTTTGAAAATGTCAAATTTGTCCCTAAAACCAGTATCGGACGAATCTTTTTGTCCCCGTACTTTTGCATAGAGCACCTCAGTATGATACGACAACCCCCAGCGCCGTGACAAGGCAGACCAACTTTTTATCGGTAAAAGAATCTGTGATGGAGACATGGAAGCGCCATGACAGTGGAAAGGGGGTGGGCGTGCGCTCTGCAATGCTGAAATTAGGAGATAATATTCTGACTATACAATAGCGACCCAGAGTAGAGCAGTTGAGGGAGCTGTGCCTCTTTCTTCAAAGCTCCACATGTTGCCGAGTGCTAAGCAAATCACGTGATTTGGATTCCGCAAATTACCCGACTATGGAAGTGAGTAAAATGTGCAAAGGAAGGTCCTGACCCTCATCCTAGTTATCTCTTGGTCCTTCTGAGCCAAAGGGGAAAAAAGGGAAAAACCAAATTACCCGTGAAAATTGCTGGCAAACCTGATGAAGATCACGTGATTTACTTAGCATTCGGCAGCATTACCGTATTTACTCGCTAGATCCACCATCGGAAATCGGGACTTGGCACTGATCTCAGGGGTGTAGGCGCAATATGCCAAGACAACGGGTGACCGGACATGATGCCGAAATTAAAACCTTCGCACAGACAATATCAGAATCAAATACGATAGTCTGTAAAGTTTAAAATGAAGGTTCTTAGACTTCAGATAACTTTGAATGACTCATGAAGTGTATTTGGATAGAAATTTGTAGAAGAATACGAGCAAGAGTCACAATGTTTACCTGTATATGAAACTGGATCGTGAGTCAAGAGAAACGAGAGTTGTAAATCAGGGGAAGAAGTGAATGACTTCAAAGAAAGCTTGATGTAGTTAGTATGAGGATATCATGAATCAATGTTGAATTAGAGTAGAGTAGTATAAAATAGAAAGATATTCAAAATCAAAAAAGAGAATACAGAGACGGAAAGCATACAAACCTGCAAAAATGCCACCGGTACGAAGTCGAAATCAGCGTCGATGTAACAATCCTATTGTTAGGTAGTTAGGCAACAGGCAACGATAGTTGTTTTCCTATAGTGAGCAAGTCTTCTTCTTTATGATAGGGCGTAGGGAAATACTATCTCTTCAGATAGTACGAGACTGG
>Ga0307517_10002476_pt1 | contig 29552 bp, 17 predicted proteins | sample 23_EM_MG_FD_194515 | JGI IMG/M metagenome (GOLD analysis project Ga0307517, IMG submission 194515) | Populus trichocarpa ectomycorrhiza microbial communities from riparian zone in the Pacific Northwest, United States - 23_EM | ecosystem: Host-associated > Plants > Roots > Unclassified | place... | reverse complement strand
AAGCATGTTCTCAGTTCCAAGCAATAACGTATTGTTTGTTTTTTTTTGTAGGTGAAAATCACGTTTTTTAAAAATTATAATTTTTTTATTTTAAATCATTATTTTATATATTTTTAGATCATATATTAATATTAAAAATAAATTTTTAAAATAAAAAAATATTATTTTAATGTATTTTTATAAAAAAACACAGACAATTACTTCATAGAGATAAAACACTACCTAAATCTCTAAATCTCTAGCATAATTTGGGGCTGACATCCGGACTTATTATCTTCCCTTTAAAAAGATGCCATCAATTAAGCTACAAATGCTCTAGCAACACTGAATTATCATGTAACTGAAGTGTTTAGACAAGTGAAACTTGCTGAGCACGGAAAAGAGGGAATATCGTATTCTAGGTATCGGAAGAACTATTGACTATTTGCAAGCACGCATGTGCATGATAGTTTGGGATGCTGGAACCAAACGTTGGCCCCCAAGTCTCACTCGACCTTCAGTGCCTTCTCATTTTGGCCATTGCCTCGCATAACATTTCACAACAGAACAATCACACATGCTACAACAGACAGCTTTGCAGAAGGATAACCCTAATAAATGAATACATAAACAAATAAGAAACAGCTTTAGCTTTATATGCCTTCCCTACACAATTATTATAACTGCCATTTCTCAAGAGTTAAACATATAGCATTGTGGAATTTCCAGTCATATTTCAGGAAAACACCATAAGCTATTAGTGATTACATTGACAAACCAATAATTACAATGGGAACAAAGCTATACATTCTAAATGAAACCGTGGAAATTAGAAATTTGGAGAAAAATAAAAACAAAAAAGGGTTAGCAGTTGAACTTGTAGATTAGTACCTCCATAATATCAAGGCTCGTTTTCATAATGATAGGCATAATGGGGTGGAGAGGGAGGATGGTAGATATCATTTTCGTAATGATAGGCATAATGGGATGGAGAGGAAGGCTCATAGACATGCTGAGGTGGAGAAGAAGGATGATACATGTAATGCGGTGGGGAAAAAGGATGGTTGACTTGATGTGGTGGAGAGGGGGGGTTGATTTCGGTGGTTGGATCACTTGCAGTATGCGATTTGTTTCTTTCAACCTTAACCTCAACCTCAACTAACTCTTCTTCCTCAAATGAGTGGAAAATTGGGTGCAAATATGCATCAGCCAAGTATGCTTTCAAGTTTATATCAGATTCTGTAGTTCGATCTAATATGTCTTTCTCCATGGCTTCCTGAAGTAGTGCCAAGAAGAAACAGTTGGATCAGTATTTGAAAACAAACATATTCCATGCCTCTTTTCAAATGACAAATTTAAATCTGAAATAAAAAAAATGATTTCATTTAATTTAATGAAACTTTCAAAAATCTCTTCTCTTGCAAAGTACAAAACTTACCTCAAGAGGGTACCTCCTAAATGCAGGTTCGAAGCGACTCTTACAGAACTTGTGGAAAGATAATGTCAATATGGGCAAGATAACTAACAAAGGAGTGGAATTGGCTGCTTTTTTTGTACTAAGCAAGCCCAAAAGTAAAAGTTGAGATATCAATAAACTTGCAATTATACGGCTGTGAACATGTGGCCAAAATGCAGCAGCACTCTCGTATTGTTGATTGTAGACATTGATTATCTGCAACATTAAGTAGAAATACAAACCAGCAGTAAAACTAATGTTTAGAAAACATTGAAAGGGTATCTTAGGAGTACAACAGCAATAATATCAAACACCAAAGAGTCAAAGTTTGAAGTAAATCTAAAAAAGTTGTTGTGTGGACTCCATAAATCGACAGATACTGACTATTTAAACTTGTAGGGGAAAGAATTACCAGGGAAAGAATTACCAAGCAAATAGAGAAACATTCCACGCCACTTAAACCACAATGGGAACAAGTTGAGACACCTTAATTAACCTAGTTGTTTATTTCTAAGACTCAAATCCAACCATAGGATTTTAGATAATACCAAAATCGCTGGCTTTCTAGAACATCATATTTACAATCGCAAGCATCAAATGGTTATGGGTTCCAAACCTTGGCCAATCTAAAATCCCAAAGCAAATGTGTTCGGGTCAATTCAAAGATAATGCTTAATCTACTTTCAGATGCCAGCAAGTAACGTAATGCTAATAAACATAGTATAAAGGTAAAATAAATAAATAAATAAGTAATCAAGCATCCTGAATATACTGACCTGATGACGGTAAACCAAGTATGCGAAAGCAAAGAATACTAGAATAAAGGGAAGCAGTATTGGAGTAACCACAGCATATACGATTCCCAAAAGAAAGTATAGTTGGAGGCTTGGGAGAGTCTCTGGGAAATCTACACTACCAGGATTCATGGCCTTTTCTCTGTCTCTTTCAGTCTTTACCAAAAACATGTTCTTAAGATGAAATATGATCAATGGCTTCAATCTGAGAATCTCTCCAGCAATACCAGCCCATCCATCAACCATTATATATGTAATGAAAAAGGTAGCCTTCATTGGTATGGAAACCCCAATAGTTCTAGGAATCCTGCAGTACATTAATTTCTTATAAAACCATGAATGGAACAGACAGAGATAAAGATTGGAGAGCAATGAGTAAAAACTTTGAAATATATGCTTGCTTTGCATGATACAATTTAAGAATATGATAATATTACATTAGGAGACATAAAACCATATGCCTGTTATCTCTTATGTTGCATAACAGAACTAGTTGTGATACAATTACGTTGATATATTATGTTCCACATTTTTGCTTAGCATAATTGGTACTTGTCAATGTTTAAGGTAGAAGGTTAAACCTACAACTCAATTTCAATATATGCACTTACCCCATCACAGTCAGCATTTCCAAATATAAAATTTTATCAATTAAATTCAGTTGGGTTTTTATTAAGATTATGCATATGCTGATCACATAGGTGATTTTTGGAGAAGTATCAACCAAACTTAAATCAAAAAATTACTAGCTCATCCAAAGTATCCACAACCTATAACAAATTGTTCAAATATAGAAACTACAAAAGCTAAAATCATAGAGGTATAGAATTTACTGGGTTGGTGATTGGTGAAGGAAAGCATCCAGCTGCTCGAATGCCGTTCCAGCTATTATGCTCCCCAAGAATACATTCACTAACATAAAGTAATAATACTTTGCTGCTGCTCTTCGCTCCAAAGTTGAATGTGCAATATATCCCTCGATTTTTGACATTATCATCAAAACCGCTGGTAGTATATACAAAAAGATTTTAAGTGCAAGACCAGGAAGGAAACCCTGTAGGAATGACTTGATGAATTTCCTGTGCAAAATTAGATTTTTAGTGAGGTCAAGATACTACCTTATTTGTACTCCAAATCTTGAAAGGCATATAAATGGATGCATAATTAAAATGTCATTTAATTTCATGTATATAGAAATGAGTAGTAAACATAACAAAATATATTAATGATCCCCAAATCCTCTATAACACAGTAGAGATGTAAAGACCCAAATCATCAAGTTAAATTGTCGACAGTATGTTCAAATACTAACGAGGCATAGATAATTCAAAGAAATGTGCACAGATAATGAAATAATGATAAGAACAATAAGCAAAGACTAAATATAAATTCTTTAAATATGTTAAAAGAGATTCGACAATGTTAAAAATAAGAGAAAGTTACATCTGCAAAGCTTCAATGCAATCTAACATGAAACAAGACAACTCACAAAATGAAGAAACAATTACACCACTTACAGTTCTATGACCGGCCTAAGGAAAGGAGCAACTTTCTCAAGACCCTCTAAATTTGCAAGGGATTGCACAAAAGCTATAGGTATCATGTAGAAAAACACCAAAGCAAACACTGACAAAGATATTATAAGCTTTCGAACAGTCAGTGACACGAATGGTATAGCCAAATTACGCCAATAGATATCGCGAGGTTCTGGAGCCCAATTTGTCAGCCATAATGTTGGGTTCTTGCTTTGTTGTGTTTGTGCACAAACAGCTGCCCCCCAGCGTGAATTAAAAGAAACAAAAGAAACTGGCAAGATAGATTTTGAGTCTTTAAGAATTTTTTGGCGCTCCGATGCCATCTGAAACATATGGGCATCAAATACATGCATTAAGCAATTTTTATCAACAATTTTGAGTGGTAAAACACTAGATGTAGAACAAGTTAAAAACTATGACAGTATAGGACAGCTAAGTTTAACAGAATAAAATAATGAAAGGTTGAAGACAAATAAAACTCTTGGCTTACATTCTTCTCCAATAGCTTTATTTGTTGCTTGTAGTATTCAATAGAATCAACTCTTTCACCCCAGATTCCTAGAAATCCTTTCTGAAAAATAAACAAGTCAAATCATCAACGTTGTGCTTTTTTAATTGAACAACAGACTTTTGATTAGGCAAGTTTAATTCAAAAGGTGTATGGCTTCCATTGTTTGCAGCATTCCATGACTTTTTGTATCTAACTATCTCCGATTTGATCAATGGACTTGATGTTTATAGATCTCGCAAGTTGATTTTCAAGGCAATTGGAATGTCTCATATTGTTAAATTTTGACCACAGACAGAGCTATAATTCATTTCACAAGCTACAAAGACAAAAGGTTTGTTAATATAGATGGAAATGTAATTAACGTGTGTCATCTATATGAATGGAGAAATAAATTTTACAATCACTTGGAAACTTGGATTATAAACAAGGTAGTTTGGTGATGAAAGACTTGTTGGTTCTCCCAATGATCCCGACAAACACATGCATACACATGCAATGATGCATGCTCAAGCGCGCACATAGGAGAAAGTTATGATTACAGGTCTAAATACACAAACTTCACCTTTCGAGTGGGCCTTTTGTCTGGATGTCTTTCAAACTTAAGCTGGTTATAATCGAGCCAATTTCGCAATCTATCTCTTTTTCTCACAAGTTTTGCAAATTTGCTTGCATTATAGACTGCCTGCAAAGAAATTCCAATTCTCTTTGATAAATTATAAGGCCAACAAAAGTTTAAGCACATAAATCATGCATGTACCATCTTTCCATAAAATCCATTCAAAGACTATTTTCATATAAATCAAATTACTCTTATAAAAAAAAGTAGGAAAATTAGTTAAGAGAGCTTGAAATCATGCATATATCTTCCAAACATAAAATCCATACAAAGACCATTTTCATTTTAACCAAATTAAAATTATGAAAAAAAGAATGGATAAATTAGTTAAGATTAATCTCAATAAAACTATGTTACCTGCTGACAAAGATAAGTATTCGGATGGTTTTTTTTAAAGAATTGTTCCACTATGTCTAACACTGACCGACCAGAAACATGCGGAACATTCCTGACCACTACCTGCAAAAGATAATGAGTTCATGAGAAAAACAACATCATTACCCTACTAAATATATTAAGCTCTGTAAACTTTCTCAAATTTTACAAGATTATCACATCTTTTTTTGTCCTCTTATTTACTTATGAGATGCATCTTCTCCTTTTCTTTCTTGAGCATGTCTATTCATATGTCAAATATACCATAAAAAAATAACAAACAGTAAGCTCACTAAAAGAAGAATCTAAGCGTGAAGTTGGACCATGTATAATTTATTTGAGGATTGGAACGAAATGATGATGTGGTTGTTTACTTTTGATTGATATCATGCAGAAAGTTCTCGCTCAAACAATAAAGAAAAATTTGAGTCAAACTCACAGTGAACTGTTCAGCATGCCTTCTTTGTGAAGCCAGGAAACGCAATCTCATTGATGCGACATGATCATATTCCTTGTAGAGCATGAAGCAAGTCCATGTAGTGAATGCATATTGCAACGCTATGTGGATAAAAAATCTGAAATTGATAGCAAATGGTCTTCAGAATATGCTAAACTGTACATTTTCAAAGTCGTAATAAAGCAAGAGATAATTAGAAGCCATCATTAGACTATATAGCAACAAGTTTGCTAAAAAGTAAGTGCAAAGTATGTGCATTTGGCTCTACCTAAAAGAAACATAAACTTACCTTATGGAACGAGGACGGACATTTGATATTGAAAGCTTGTCAATGTCACTCATAACCAATTCTTTCCTTAAAAAGAATAGTGTTCCACTGGATACATTCACTGGAATGAGAATTATGAGCGCAAGGATTGTAATTGGAACAAAAATCTTTAAGCTGCCAAATGAATCGGAAAATATCAGTTGTTAAACATCCGCCATCATTGAAACTTGGACTCTCAAAGCCTTAGCTGATGTTATGAAGAAAATACAGCAAAATGAAACTTGACCGTGGTTCTTCCGAACCCATTTCAAAAAAAAAAAACAAGGAAACGAAAAGAAAAGAAAAGAAATTGAAGAGCATCAGTCAGTGTCAATGATATGCTAAATAAACTTATAAAGAAAGGCATGCATCTCTTCACTCAATCCACGGTAAATGAACAGCAAGATGAACATATACCAAGATTACCATATGCACTGCATAGACATCCAATAAAGCTCCAAGAAACCAAATTCGCAGATTGCCACCAATTCATTTGAACAACTTACATTGTCACTCATAAACTTTCAAAACTTTCAATTTCCTCTACCTACTAGTTTTCATAGTCAGACAAATTGAGAGCATTCTACAAATTGACCAAAACAAAGCCATGGCAGACTGACAAGGCTCGTGAAAGAAGCTAAAGAAAATTGAGAGTTTTTAATGAAAAAAGTACCCGAGAGTGTAAATCCTCAAAAAAACAGCAGAGTCAAGACCAGCATGGTTGATAATCTCTGCTTCGCTCATCTTCAAGGCTTGAGGCATCCAGTTCAAGAAAGTCAGGTAAGTCTTGATATTGAGGTTGACCAATTTGCCCACAAAGTTACCAGCCCTTCTTGGGCTGCTCCTTCCTCCACTAATGTACCACTTTGGAAAGTAAACTCTGTCATTGATGGGTTGGATTCTCAGTAGAGCAAAAGCCAGCAAGAATGCAAAAGCACCAAGAATGTTTATGAAAGCTGAGACTCCTATGTCCTGAAGAGTTGCCATGGTAGAGAATAACAGAGACAGAAAGGAGATGGAGGGGAAGAAACAGAGGGCGAGTGTTGGTGAAGGAAGGAAAGAGAGGAGTAGAAGAAACAGGAAGAAAGAATATGACTTTACCTTTACTGTTGTAGTTAGCTTTTCTAGTTTCTAATTATAATAAGTTAGAAAAGTTGAGAAAGTATTGTTTTTTATTATTATTCTTGTTGTTTTTTGGAAAGGAAAGTGGAAGGTAGTGGAAACCTTATCCTGATGTGTTTTTTTTTGGGCTGGAAGGGGAAGTGGAGACGCCAACATTGCCGAGGCAACTTGGGATCCCTGTACATGTGCTGTTGGGATGCTTGAGAATAATGGTAAAGGCTGTTATTGTTCTCTTTCTGCTTTCTTTCCTCTCTATCCTACAAGTTTTTTCAATGCTTAGGCCAACTTTTTATTGCTTCTGTATGTGTTTTTTTTTAAAGGCTAGATGGGCACTGGTAGAAGAGCGCGCGTGCATGTGAGGATTGATGGAGGAGGAGGAGCTTTACAGGGATGAAGAATTGGGGGGTTGTGCACGTGTCGTTTTGTGATTCATGATTTGCGTCCTTTTCGTTAGTCTTTGTTTCCTTGTGAAAGTCCCTTCAGTAGCCGAGTCTTTAAGGGTTACTTTCTTTCTGGTCATCAACGAGGCATGACTCGGAACTATCCTATGGATCTTTTCTTGCATTTCCATCATTTCCATAGACGTCATAGTGATTGATAGTTTTTCTGCTTTTTTTTATATATATTTTAAAAAGTATTTTTAATTTTAAAAAAATATAAAATTAATAATTTTTTTAATACTTTTAAATAATTTTAATATACTTATATAAAAAAACTAAAAATAATTTATTATAATATATTTTCAAGTCAGAATTTATTTTAAAAATTACAATCCAATACAATCTTAAACACACACACAATCATGACAAGAAATCCCTAAATCAGTGGCCAAATATGGGCAATGTTTATTTTTTATTTTATTGTTTAAATCATAGCTTGTTTTGTTTTTCTTGACAACATAAGAGTCGAATTTTTTTAAATTAGCACTAATTAAAAAAATTATTGATAAAATCACATAGTTTAAAAAAATTAGTAAAGTACCACAGTTTGGTACATGTTAATTAGGCGATTTAAATCAACATGTGGAAAATGCGACATTTCAAAAGAATTATTAAATGCATAAATTACAATGAAAAGAAAAAAAAAAGACCTTATAAGCTTATCAAAGCTACAATTATGATATCAATAATACCATAAAAAAATCTCAATAAAATAAATCCAACTATACAAAAAAAAAATCATCAATGATGATTAGAGTAGATCGCACTCATAAGCAATTACATCAAGAGGAGAGAAAGGGGGAGTTAAAAAATATATCAAAAGTATATTAACACTTCAATTTTATCTTAAAAAATTTTAAAATAATTTTTATTTGTGTTAATTATTGAAATTTTAGAAAATCAAATTTTATTTCTTTAGACTTTTTTTTTCTCATCTTAAATGAACACATTTCTTGTTGTTAGAATTATGGTGAAAATTGTTTTTTAAAGTGATTGTTGCTCAGAATTTATTAAAATAATATTTTTTAAAAAAAAATTATTTTTAACATCACCATATCAAAACAATTTAAAAACACTCGAAAAATATAATTTGAAGAAAAAAATTCAAAATTCTTCAAAAACATCATTCAACTGCAAAAACAAACACAACCTTAAAATAACAAAATATATCATAAAGAAACATCATTAATAAAATTATCATAAAAAAGGACCTAATTGGTGTAATTCCTATAGTAAAGGAACTGTAGGCATATTTAACCTATTATAAGATTAATGAAGGTTTATTTGGTATTGCGGTCCAACTATATTTTTTATTAAAAAAAAATTTAAAGCTTAAAGTTATTTTTTATATATATTTTTTAATTATTTTGATGTATTGATATTAAAAATAAATTTTAAAAAATAAAAAATATATTATTTTAATATATTTGAAAACAAAAATTATTTTTAAAAAAATCTACAGCCGAAGGCAGTCAGCCACCCCCACCGCATTGTCCAGGGCAAGGACAGTCCTAACTCGATACAGGCAAACATGTCTCCACGAGCAAGGCTTCCAGTTAAACCATTCTCCAAACACCCAGCCTCTAACTACAATCCCCAAACCAAAACCCCACCAAAGAGCAGTGATTAAAACCTCTGACGGTTTTACCTTCTAATCTATTCAAAGCCCGTCATTTTCCTTCTCGAAATGCAGAGATTATGCACCAAGCTCCGATCTTTAGCCTCTGTTTCCTCCTCACATCGCCTCCTCCACCCGCCTCCACAATCTTATCACCGACATCTCCATTTCGCCGCTGCTTCCCGTAAATGGAATCTTAATGGGTCCCTTTTGAACACATCTTCTTCTTTACCAATTCAGCTTCCTTCGGTGGCAGCTCTGTCCTCTTCGCGTCTGTCTCAACTCCCCCACTCGGTAAGGCTTTTGGGCTTCTTTTGTTTTGTTTTTTGCATGGTTATTCGCTTGTTGATTCGCTTGTTGATTCTTTTTTGTATGCATGAATACTGAGGAAGTGCCGCAAAGAAATGTGTATCTTTAATCCTGATTTAGTTACCTGTAGTTCAATCTTTGCATTAACTGTTGTTTCAGGTCTTACTAAATGTACCTCATTCTATATGTGATTCAATAATTTTGCAGCAAATGCCAATCATTTTCTTTAATCTTGAGAATTTGCAAAATAATTGACATAAAACTATTGCTTTTAGAATTATAGTCTAAAATGATAAAGTCGTTATTGGCAAGGAGTTGAGTTCTGAAGAAGAATTAGAAGAACCCATGTCAAATTTGTTCCAACACTTGACTAGCCATGCTGTGCATCCTAGCCTATTAGCTAATACATTGGAAATGCTAGTTTTTCATTTACCTTCTCAGCAACCGCTTATAAAATGGATAGAGAAGTTGAAATTTTTTGATACGTAAGCGTAATTATATTATCTTGAGTTCGGCTTTCTATTTTATATAGGAGTGTATGTAGAGTTCTGATCCCGTCCTTTTCCATCCTAACAATCAACACGAGTCCAGGAATTTTCCATTTGATGTTAAATCCAAATCACTTTGAATTTCTTTTTAATGCAATTGTAGATTTCTTTGTGGTGTTCCAGTTGGTGCAAGTGCGTCATGTTTCATCAAGGGAGCGGAAAAAGAGGAGGAAGCCAATGACTCCACGCACCTCCAAAGTAAAAAAGATTAAAATGAAGGCTTACTCGTGAGTTTAAGCTGTTTTATTCGGTTTCTTTTCTTTCTATGAAAGTGCTATTTAAATTTCTGTGAATAACTGGTTTTATTTTGTCCTGATCAGGTCCTATAAGGAAAGATTCAGGACAATGAATGATGGGACTATTCGTCGCTGGAGGGAGGGCAAGAATCACAATGCGCACTCGAAGGTATGTCTTTCAGTAATTTCATGCTGTCATTTTCCTTTCCTTTTCATGTTATTGAAACTAGATGGTCTTTAGCTACATGTTTTCCATAAGTTGATAACTATATAGCTGGTTTCTTGATTATATAAAGTGCATGCTAATTCTACTTAGCATTTCGCAAGTCATGCTTGTTACAAAGTTGTAGTGATGCTTGACTACAATCCGCTTATGAATCAAGTTTACACTGGACGTGTTATTTAGCTTTCTAAGTTTAGAGATAAGGAGGAGCCTCCTTTAGTACTCAAAATACATTTTCAGGTGGCCCAGTTTCATTTATATGTGATGTTCATCTGTAAGTTTGCAATGTTGCTCTGGTTTCTCTATCTTGCCATCATAAAGAATGCTAGTTCAGCACATGTTTTTAATAGAACATCTTTTTTGTGTCATTTTCCAATCCTAGGCTGTTTGCATATATGATCTCTTTTGGTCCTGATGTGCTCAGCTCTATTTCCTTTTCGCTTGCATTTTGATGTTGAAGAGTTTTATTGATGGCGGGCACAAATGTCTTATTAACTTCTGTTTACTGTATCCAATTTAAGGAATGATAGGACCCTTGTGTTGCATTTATGTTTGAGTTGTTTTGCCTAGTACTCTTGTGTTAACCCAATTTAAGGAATGATACTCAATGAAAGGTGGCATTTTGAGGATTCTTTTCTCAATGGAGAAGTGGGGTTGATGAGCATTCATTTTGGTTTGAACTTCACTCAATCAGAAATATGATGATTACATCTTCAACTGTTTACTTATTTCTAGGTGCCCCCACCACCCACTGCTCTCCTCCCAAGTTCCAAAAGTTGTAGTTACCAGCAGAAAATCCTCTTGTTCAGATCTTACTGTTTGTTTTTCTTTTATTAGGGGGGTGTGATTTGGCATTAGCTGATTTCATTTGTGATTGACAGAAATTTTATGTTTAATGCAGTCAAAGAAATCAAAACGTCGACTGAGACAACCATCTACTGTACCTGCAGCCTATGCCAAAGTTATGAAGAAGCTTAATTTCTGTGGTTAACTTAAAACTTCAGATGCTGCCAGTTACTTCGACAGAAGATGAAAATGTCCATGGCCTAGAGCAACAGTTTTTGTAGCAACAGTTGGAACTTGTTTTGAGCATTTGGCTAACAAACAAGGATACTGCTACAATATTTCCAATTTGAATTGCTAGTCGAACAGTATCAGCCAATAATAGCTCGATATTTTATTTTTTTGGTTTCATCCAAACTAATGTCCAGGTAGTGCATATGCTAGTTATTTGGTCCATTGTTTTATTTCAACGATTTGTCAGTTTACGTAGCATGGAAGGAAATTGCTGCTTGCCATGGCTAGTTTTTAGTTTTGAAGGGTCGTGAAACATTAAAAAAAAATCTAGAACATCTTGTTTTCTTGTATTCTGGAGAGTGATTTAGTTGCCCTTATGGAAGACAGTATCACTTGTCGATTAATAAATTTAAACAGTGTTCTGAATAACTTGAATATTCCGCTTACGGATGCATTAGTTTTCTTTGAATTATTTTTAAAAAAAACGTGAACGAGATAAAACCCCCTTGTGTAAATGAGATACCAGTTACTACTAGTTTCTCTGTTTTTTCGTTTTTTCAAGTCCCTTGGTTCTGTGAACGCTGGTTGAAAGGCATGAGAACCAGATCCGTTAATATTCTGGAATGAGAGAAATTGAAGGAAGATGAACCATTTATCATACACACATGGTGCTGTGTCTAATGAGCATTTCTGCAGCCATGCTCCACTTCCTCCTGGACTGTGTCTGGGCTCCTTCGTTCCTGGGATCAAAGCCCATGGTTGTCATGTTTCTGATTTTGACCTTTAAATGAAATTCTTTGAAAAAGAAGAAAGAAATTGCAATTTCTTGGGATGTAGTGTGCACCCGTTCCAGTTTTTTCATGATTTTTTCTTGCATGTCTCACATTTCCGCTTGCAATGAGCTACAAACTCTCATCGTTTTGAATTATACTCCAAGTTCATTTCGGAAAAAATATAGCAAAACATAATTTTGGCAAATCAAACCCATTAACCATTAACCAAAAACAACTAAATGAGATTTTTTATTATGGTTCTTATGGATTTTGAATTATATCAACTAGAGAATTTTAAATCCTTGGTATCATATGTCCAATTTGCATCAGTATAACTTTCTAATAACACAAAGTATCTAGTATAACAATGTAGCTTATAGTTTAATGAGTACCTCAAATATTTGAGTGTCTTATTTATTATTTTTCAACAATTCATACTTTGATTAATGATAAATCTACTCAACTCATTGATCAAGTATACAATATCTAGTCTTATGCAATTCATAACATGCATCGTACTTCTAATTATAAAAACTTATTTTCAACTTGATTTCAAATAAAAACATCTAAAAAACATCATAGAAACCTCAATAATCCAATTCTTAACCCTAAATCCCCATTTAACCACTAAAAAAAGAAAAATAAATGAATAAAAAAGTTCATGAACCTTTGTCTACTTTTTTAGTCATTGTTATAGGACAACATCATCTTCATTAAACTTCTCTCACAAAAAAAAAAAAAAAACCGCATTGACACTAATAACAACTTTTTTTGTGAGCTAGAATGTCACCATTCAAGCACTTTCTCTCTCCTTAATCTTTTCTAAGAACCTTCTCTCTCATCTCAACATCTAGAGATTGGAACATGAAACAATAAAAGTTTAAGATGAAAATATAAAAATTTAAAATATCATGAACCAGATAAATACATAAACTAAAACTTTAAGGATCAAATTGAAGTGTTTCACTCTAAAATGAAAAAAAGAACTATTTTATTTTTTTGTTAAATTTAATCATTCTTCTCTTAATGTTTTTAGCTACAACCTATAATTCTATTTCATAACATTTATCTTTAATTTATCATGAAATTATTAATCTATATTTTTTATATATGAGAGCATGCATAGTGAAATAAATCTCAACATGCAAAAACATGTTAATATAACTTTAAATGATGAAATTATAAATAAATAAAGTTGAATAACCAATATAGGCATTGTAGAAATAAATGGTGAAATCCATAATATTTTGAATAGTGAATTTCACTTTCATCACCTCCATCCTTTTGTATTTATAATTATATATAATATAGCTATGGTATAAGTGTAATTTTTTTAATATAATTTTAAAGATATTATTCAATTTTAGATTGGGTCTAGATTGAGAATAACAATATCTATACACAACTTTATTTTTTCAAGTTTTATTTAAAACTAAACTATTCATAAAATTTCTAATCCATTCCTTCATCAGTTCATTTGGTAGTAATTGAAATTGTATTTTACTTCAATCAAAGTTTTGAAAATATTTAATTAATTAACACACAGTATATTTTTGTATTTATAATTATATATAATATAGCTATGGTATAAGTGTAATGTTTTTATAATTTTAAAGATATTATTAAATTTTAGATTGGGTCTGGATTGAGAATAAAAATATCTATACACAACTTTATTTTTTAAAGTTTTATTTAAACCTAAACTATTCATCAAAAATTTAATCTATTCCTTCAACAGTTCATTTAATAGTATGATTGAAATTGTAATTTACTCCAAACATAGTTTTGAAAATATTAGTTAATTAACACACATCATATTTTTGCATGGATTCTACTTGAAAGTTGAAACCCTTTTTTGGAACATTAATTACAAAAGGCTATAATTTATAACTTTTTTTAAACCTATCTTTTCAAATCGTAATTGTAAAAGCTATCAAAATATCAAATACACACTTAGGTCCCGCTTGTTTGTCGAAAAATAGTTTTCATAAAAAATTGGTTCCTGCAAAGTTGATAATTTTTTAATATTTAATAGTGTTATGAAAAATATATTGAAAATAGTTCTAAGTGTTTGACTATGCCATGAAAAATGAGCTGAAAAATAACTTATTAATGTTTTATTTTTTTCAAGTTTATTAAAATAATAAGAATTAAATTTGATAGATAAAAAGTTAAAAGATGATGAAATTAAAAAAATTCTAATTTCTTAATTATTCAAATAAAATAAATAACAGCTAAAAGAATGAGAATCAAATCCAACATATGAAAAAGTAAAAAAAAAATTAAATTTTTTTCAGTTTCATAAATTATTTTGAATAAAATAAATAAATAAAATTAAATTTAACATATTAAAAAATTAAAAGATAATAAAAATTAAAAATTTTAATTTTATAAATTATCTCAAATAAAACATATAATAATAATAAAAATATTTTATTATTATTTTTTTATTTTTAAATTAAATTTTTTTTTCTTGATAGAATAAAAGAAAACACTTTTCTTGCTTCAAAGCTAATTTAAATTGTTTTAAAATCCCGGTTGCGGTGAAATTATCAATTCCCATCCCCTTCAGTGCGGAGACTTGCTTTTCAAATTCCGGGAGTCTTGTCGAGAAGCGCTTGGTCCATCCCTTTAGTGCTCCGTCCAAGACTGTGTCTGTCAGAGATTAACGCTCTCTTGTTTTCAGAACTCTCTATTTCTAGTTAATCGAAGATTCGAACACTCTGCTACCTATCCACACTCCACACGCCCTTTTAAAAAAAAGAATCACAAACCCCCCTCTCAAATCTTATCTCATGCAATGAAATCGTCATCATCACCAACGGATTCAAGACCAAAATTAACACCTTTGCAGGTGTACGAATCCACTTCTACCTCAAGAAGATCTCCAAGATTAGCTCCACCAAACAACAATGTACCTTCAAAAACCCCCAAATCTAACAAACCCAAAACAACTCACATTTCCCTCAGACGATCTCCGAGGCTTGAACCCACACCTGCTTCTCCCCAAAGCGTTTCGAGGAAAAAGCACAGCCGAAACGTTTCTAAAACGAAATGCTCTGCTCGAAACGTTTCTGTTGACCGCAAAATCCCGTCGAGGTCCTCAAGGGTGGGGAATTCGCGCATGCAAAATGTTGCCGCCAACAGAACAGTTTTGTTGGATTCTTCAGCTTTGAGGAGGTCGCCGAGGCTGTCAAGTGCGGACATGGAGATTGTTGTTAGTGAACGAAACGCTTCAGTTGTTGTGGCGGATACAGCGCGCTTGAGGAGGTCCCCGAGGCTGGCAAATGGGTACGCGGAGGTTGCGGTCAGTAAAGTGAGGACTTTCTTAAAGAGAAAGAGAGTGTCTGACGAGATGTCAAGGTCACCAAGAAATCAAAACGGCCGATTGGACGTACAGTTTGCCTTAGTTCAGGTGTCGTTTCTCTTCTGCACGCTCTTTAGTCTGTTATTTTTTTTTCTTTTGTTATGGATTGCGTACTTGTGTTTACTTCAATGTTAACAATGGGTTCTTGATTTTCTGCAGAGTGAAAAATGCTCGCGCTTCATAGTAAAGTAATAATTTTATCACACAGTAAATTTATTTGGTCGACTTTTTACTGTTTCTTTTTTTTTTTAATTTTAATTTTATAGCTGGTAGTTAGTAATTAGCTCATGAATGCTTGTGTTTTAGCGAAGAGAATGAAAGAAATTGTTTGAAAGTAGAATGCTCGAGTAAGGACTTATCAAAGGGGTCACCTGTAGCATGCAGTTCAGCAAATGCTAAACTGGGATGCTGTGAAAAGCGTGGTTGTCAGTCTGTTTTGTTGACAATTTCTGACTCTGAAGTAGGGGATTCGGGAGAGTTTGAAGCCAAACCGCTATTGCTTCCATGGCATGGAGATAATGAGAGTCAAACTGGGATGGTAAAATGTGATGATGGCTCAAGTGTGTTTGAGGAGGAGCCGTTGAGGATGTCTCCAAGTTTTGATTTTGCAAATGAAAATGCTGTTATCAACGAGTCTCCCATAAAATCTTGTAAATGGTCCTCGGCATTGGATGGGGATGGGAATTTTGAAGTGATATCTTGTTCCAGTGGGATTTTTGATTCGAACGATGCATGCCCTTCTAAGAGGGTTAAAATTTGTGAAGAAAATTCTGTTTCAGGAATGTCAGATGAGAAGCTCTTGAGACGGTCTCCCAGGACAAACTCAATTGTTGTGACTGAAAATGGGGAAAACAAGTCAGGTAAGAAGCAATCTCCAAAGACGAATTCTGGTAAAGAACTGTCTTTGGAGAAGGCTTCTTCAGGGAAGAAGCAGAAGGAACACAGAGGTAATTGTTCCCTGATTGGAGATCCTGTCGCCCATGATGAAGCTCAAGAAAGGTGGCATTGGCGATATGAAATGAAGGTGACTAATAAATTCTTGTTTTATTATATATTTATTTTATCTTTTACTTGATTTTCAGTACATATTTGGCACTCTTTTTTATTGCACTTTTATTTCAGTATTAGGTAATTTGGGGGGCTCTAACAGTCTAACTGGGTGATAATAGCTATATTTGTGCTTGGTTCATCTGACTTTTGTCTGTGAATTTATTGTTGCCACGCGAAAATTTGGCAACCATATAAGATCTTGTTGCAAATCTTAAGATAATCTGGTGTTGTGTTATTTTATTATTCAAACGTTTTAGATGGTCATTGTGTCATCAGAATTCTGTACTTCCTCCTGCTGGTAGATGTATATCAATTATGCCTGATTAACTGTAAATGAGTTTGTTGCACTAGAACACGAACTATTACGGATTTTCAAGGTAACTTCTGGTTGCAGTTTTTCTTTTATGTGGTTGTCACAGAAATCATGTGTCTTAAGAGGTTATATAGGTTCAAATGCTGCAGGGCCTGTGCCTAACATCAATCTTACATGTATATCAAAAGATGATTGTCAATTTGATGTTTTTCTTTTCTTTTTCTGCCATAATTTAATTAAGACCTAGAACATGCAGCTTTAGATGATTAGGTAACCCCCCTTATAACTTGCATCCAAATAAGAAGTGAAGAACACTATACTATCCAAATAATATATAAGAGTGGTTGCTTGTGTTGAAGATTCTAGAATTGTCCTCCAACCAAACAGACCAGATTATCACATAAACAGCATGTCTAAGAATGTCGCCTCAGTCTGTTAACCAACAGTTTTGTGTCAGAAAAACCTCCTCTAGGATCTTAAGATACAAACCTCTAATTCCCAGAGATTGAAAAAAGATTAGTTTAAAAAATTGGTTTTCTGGAGTTGCATTGCTGCTAAAACTGAAAAAACGAACTTACCAAAATGATTTGTTGTGTGGCCTTTGCACCTGTAACAAGTTAGTAGTATTAGCTAATTAAGATTTCAGATCAAACAAGTGATATCTTATCCTTCCTAGTAAGTTGTGACTTGACATGCTCCATAACTTTTAGTGCATGAAATTATCTGTAAATCATACGCTACTTGTTTTAATTCTATTTGCCTTAGATTTTGATTATTCCAATATTCATGGCGGGCATCTTTGAGTTTGCAGAGTAAGAGAACCAAGCATCCAAGACTCGCTTTAGAGTAAGCAATCAGTTATGAGCTATTCTATCCATCTGGTATTTGTTGTTTTATGTATCCTATTTCAATAATGTTTTAGCTTCTTATGGTTTTTTGCTTGTCAATTTTTGTTTATGCTCGTTTGTTCAGTGATGATGATGAAGATAAGGTTGTTTGGAATGTTGAATGCCATTACACTCAGGCTAATATTGAAGGTCGCATCATTAATCTTGGAGATTGTGTCTATGTAAAGGTAAATGCACCTATTTTTTATGAGAATTTACTGAAGATGGATATTTCTTTTCTTATGTGCAACATTACCATTTCATCTTCCTATCAGGTTAAATCATCATTATTTTGATGCTACTCATACTTTTGCTACCCTATGATTAGGCTATATTTTTGAGGTCACAAGTCGCATACCCTTGGTAGAAGCTGTTATTCTATGCATGTTATGTACGAGCTTCTTGTTAACAATATGGTGTCACATAATATGAACTCAAAATTCCATTACATAATAGCTGTTATTTTGCTCCATTGCTTATTTCAGCTTGTCAACCTCATTTAATTGACCAAGCATTTGCTTGGCATGTGTATATTGTTTGTCTCCCTTAACTCAGATGTGGGATGATATTTAGATTAAATGTTAATCCTCTAAATTTTTAATTAACAAGTTTTATATATTTTATTTTTTTGTTACCTAATCATGCAGCATTTCTTTATTTTGCACTTGCCCCTCTGAAATTGATTTTTCAGGATGGTTGCTAGCACAGTTTGGATTAGCCTATTTCGTAGTAGAGCTTAGGCACAAGAATGGAGTATTGCATTGCCTACACTTCTTTTACTAAACTATGAGGGAAAAAAGGTTTTGAGTTTTTTCAGAACCATTAATCTATCTATTGGAGCAATTGTAGGGTGAAGGAGCAAAAAATCATATTGGTAGTATCTTAGAGTTTTTCAAGACAACAGACAGGGAAGATTATTTTAGGGTCCAATGGTTTTACAGAGCTGAGGATACGGTGAGTACATAAATTTTGTTGGATTGAATCATTTATTTATTTTTGTATTGAATTCTTCGCTCTTCCGTCTCCTCAGGTGATGAAAGAAGCAGCTGATTTTCATGACAATAAGCGGTTATTTTATTCCACAGTGATGAATGATAATCCAATAGATTGCATTATTTCTAAAGTCACTGTTGTACAGATATCACCTAGGGTAAGGTTCAGTCTTACTTCTAGATTTTTATCAACTTCAATAATCTTCGGGAAGGCTGCCTTTTGAAGTTTTTGTAGGCTTTGATGGCATCTCTTCCTTTTTTGCCCTAATTAATTTATTTTGCATGCTAATTTAATAAATTGCAACTTGTTTCAGGTACATTTAAAATTTCATTCAACACCAGCGTCTGACTTCTACTTTGACATGGAATACTGTGTGGATTATTCAACATTTCGAACTTTGCTGACTGGTAAGAATTTAAATTCTACTCCTGGTACCGAGTTGCTGTTTGAGTCTTGCTGCAATTGCATGTCAAATGGAGGAAGGGAAGGAACAGTTTCATCATTCAATGGAAGGCATGAGATATTGGTCAGGAACCAATGTGCTTGATAAGCCCCAAACATCAAATTTCACATTTTTCATGCTTAGTAAATTTTTATCCCAACTGTTAGGTTTGTAGGTAATGAGAGGGAAAGAAAGAACCTTAGGATACTGAGAAAGAACAGCTAATAAGAGACAAATTCAACAATATCTTCGCTTCATTCTAATTCAAAAAACATAAAATTACATATTGACGCATTAGTTGATTAAATCACCTCCCTTAATGCCACCAATTCTTATCACAAATCTGAGTCTTGCGTGTGGAGGACAACATGGTGGAAAATAATTCCTTTGGATCTTTTATTCTTTCCTCCAATACTTGCATCAGCTGGAAGATAGTCTATTGTGGTAAGAGTGTTTTTTCCAGTATGCAATTAGGTATTGTGGGTTACTGGTGCTTATCTGTTGCCAATCTTTTCTTCCTAGATAAAAAGGTGCATAGGTTGAAGCTAAAATAGTATCCTTGATCAGTATGATATACTGTTTGAATTACTGTCACCATCTATCCACCTCGGAGAAACAAAAAAAACAGATTCTAAAAGGGAAGATAACACTTGTATGTAAGACAAAATTTGAGCTGGTTGATGACAGTTTCATTGCAGTGTCTGAATGCTATAAATATAAGCCATTATTGTGTATTTTTGTTTGTTTTTGACTCTTTAATGATCAGATATTATGCTGGCTGGTGGTGTTTGTAGGGAAGACAACACACTTTTCAAAAACAGCAGGATTAGATAGCATCTGATCTAACTATATCTTTAAGATAGTCCATCCATTAATGGTGTCTCTTATCTTTCTCCAACTAAATGAATTTCTCATACGCATCCTTTTGTACGTTCTAGCATGGATACATTCATGTCAACATTTTTATGTTCATTCACTCTGCCTCAGCTGAATGGCATAAAAGGATGCATACAGCCAACCCCAACTAGTTTGGAATGCTCTTGTTGCCCCAGCTGTCTTTTAAGAAAGGCATCTGAATCAGTGCAGCAACTAGGGCTTAGGACTTTCATATTATAGTGCTCTGTTCAGGTAGAAAAAGCAAAAAAATAAAATAAAAAATAAATTAACCAATCTTCTTGTGCACTCTATTAATCTATTTTTTGATATTTCACAGGCTAAAAGTAGGAAACATTCATCTTGTATTTGTTCCAATTTCTTTTCAAACAAATCTTTATAGTTCTGTTTCAGTAGGTGGTCCTTTGTTTTGTTTTATGCCGTGATGCTTCTCCATTTGGGAACGTTGACTTTAAGTGGTGGTCATCAGTCTCACTCCTATTCTTTTAAGCACAATATAGTGGAGGGCTTTTTTCAATTTTCAAGCTGGATTGGTTTTAACTCAAAGTAGTGTGTAAAAGAGCCTAATAAAAACCATTTTTGGAATCTCACAAGTTTCAGGATTGAGTGGTACTTTCGCTTTATTTTTGGCATCCTGCTGCTTTTGGTTTTCTTGAACAGCCTGGTAATTACCATGTGTTTGCATGACCTTGAATTCCTCCTTTTGTTCCATAAAATATACAAAACTGACTATGAAACGATGAAAGCTTTGAACCAGGCATGACACTTATACATCTGATGTTCTGTCTCCAGATTGTTCATTAAGGGGACATGAGTTATCACCACTGCCTTTCTGTGATTCTCGATCTGCAACTCCCAGTGATATTTCAATGGAAAACATGTCCACTTGTGGAAGTTACAAAGCAAAGTTGACACTACTAGATCTTTTCTCTGGCTGTGGTGGAATGTCAACTGGATTATGCCTGGGTGCCAAAGTTTCTTGTGTCGATCTTGTGACGGTACTTTCTTGAAATTTTGTAATGTTACTTCCTTGAAGTCAAGAAATTTCATGTTTAAGCACACACGATTGTTCTTTAGTTTTGTTCCCCTTTTATTTTAGAGATGGGCGCTAGACAGTGATGAGTCTGCATGTCAAAGCTTGAAGTTAAATCATCCGGAGACACATGTGAGTGTGCCTGATCTACCATTTGATCACTGCTAGTTCTTCTGTAAAAAAATGGAATTGTATGAGATATATGATGGTCTTAAATATAGGTTAGGAATGAAGCTGCCGAGGATTTTCTTGAACTATTGAAGGAATGGCAAAAGCTATGCAAACGTTATGCGGTCAATGATGTAGGAAGGACACATAAGTCACGGTCAATGGCATCAAGTATGTCAAAACAAAATAAAAATTCTTCAAATGATGATGATATTGCTTCTGGTGAATATGAAGTCGCTAGGCTTGTTGACATTTGTTATGGGAAGACCGATAAGAGAGGAAAGCGTGGGCTGAAATTTAAGGTACTTCATGACAATTGCCATTCTCTAAATTTCTGTTAGTTCACTGCATAAGACATCATCTTTCATACCCCAAACTTTATAATTAATGGGATGTTAATTTTTATAACTGCTTTTCAGGATCAATTCGCATTAAATAAATAAACGATTCCAAATGGTTGTTATTAAGGGAAGTCCTTGTCTCGTGCTTTTGAGAGTCAAGCTGATGATCTTGATATCATTTTTAGCATTAAAAATATAAACTGATAAGTTTGCAAAAGAATAGAACATATTGTATTAGAAGAATTTTGGACTTTGTGTTGATATATAGCATTAATAAGTAAAATTAGTGTTTAAGTACCTATCCTTTTTCCTCTCAAATTTTTAATTGTGAAGTTTACTTGGGTTTTGACTACTTTCTGCTTAAGTCTACAAGCATGTTCCCTAAATAATTTTTGAGGTCAAGTATTAGAACATGTTTAAAATAAATGGTAAAAAAGGCGTGAAATTGCACGTTTAAATAAATGAAACTTTGTTTTCTCTTAAACATCATGGTTCATAATTCATATTCATTTTTTGTTTGATATTGTAGTTTGGTGAAGATGATTTTCTACTCATAGCTATTTCGTTAGGTGCACTGGAAGGGTTATAGTACCAGTGAAGATTCATGGGAGCCAATTGAAGGCTTAAGGTATGCTTTTTAGAATGCAATATTTCTGCTTGACTCTGTCCAATATTACCTATTGATTTGAAAATTTTCAGTAACTGTGAACATTCTATACGGGATTTTGTAAGAGAGGGGTTCAAATCCAAGATCTTGCCACTTCCTGTGAGTTCTCTTTCACTGTTGCTACAAGTTGGGATGCTGTCTAAACTTTTATACCAGCATTTTCCTAATGAATCAATATGTACCAGGGTGATGCTGATGTGATTTGTGGAGGTCCTCCATGCCAAGGGATTAGTGGCTATAATCGCTATAGAAATGTTGATTCTCCACTTGCTGATGAAAGAAATATTCAGATTGTAGTCTTCATGGACATAGTGCAGTTCTTAAAACCTAAATATGTGCTGATGGAAAATGTAGTTGACATCCTTAGATTTGACAAGGCTTCGTTTGCTAGATATGCTTTAAGCCGATTGGTGCATATGAAATACCAAGCAAGGCTTGGCACTGTTGCAGCTGGTTGTTATGGTCTTCCACAATTTCGGCTGCGTGTTTTCTTGTGGGGAGCTCATCCCAAGGAGGCAAGTTTCATAATTCATGGTGTCAATCATTATGATATTTTATAGTGAGCTTGACCCATTCATTTCCCCAAAACTTGTATTTAGAATAAGTCTATAAGAAGACCATTTAAAATAGAAGATGGCATGAACAACCATTCTCACGTGCTGTAAGTAATCTTCATTGGTCAAGTCAACATGAAATTTCAATTGCTAAAAGACGTAACATTCATCAGGCATATATGACAGTTTGAATATCTTGATCTCTTTGTGATGTTAAATGACCATCTAATTGTTTTGTTTCTTTCTTTTCCCCTGCAGAAACTGCCTCAATTTCCACTTCCTTCTCATGATGTTATTGTCAGATATTGGCCTCCACCTGAGTTTGAGGTATCAGTTTTCTTTCACGAAGGTCTGAAATCACATTTATCTGCAGCCTATAGTTAGTTGATGATTTGATTGGTTATTGCAGCGGAACACTGTTGCCTATGATGAAGATCAACCTCGTGATGATCTAGAAAAAGCCACAGTTCTTCGTGATGCCATTTCAGATCTTCCAGATGTAGGTTCACTGTATGCTGTATTTCCATTTATTGATGGACAACTTTTGTAATTCTATTTTACTCTCATCTTACTTGATGTTAAAGGTCACAAGCCATGAAACCCGTGAGGAAATGGCATACGACAAGCCTCCAGAAACTGACTTTCAACAATTCATAAGGTCAACAAGAAACGGTAATGTGATTACTCTTAAATTGCAAAATTTGGTAATATTAATAGTCTCAATTGCTATACCAGAGGCATCACAATATTATCTTTTGTAAATGTAAATGTGGATACGGTTGGACTGTGAAAATCCAACTGTCTAAATTTGGGTGATGAAATAATTGAAATTTTAGTATTACTATGACAAGCGACTTGCATAATTAGATTTTGAGCTTATCTTATCTAGAGTAGAGCCATCTGTAAATTATATAGTTATATATCAGTAATATAGGGATCCATCTCAACTCAATTAACTAAGTGGTAGTTTAATAAGCTGAAGTTCCTATATATACAATTTCTTCCATCTATGGGAAATCTTTTGTTTTTTACTGTTTAAGGCTACACCAGTGCCTCTCTACATTCAAGCTGGATATAGGCTAAACCATCTCAAATGGTCCTCTTTTATCTTCAATTGGTTCTCATGGTAATCCAATTCCTTCTTGTCTTCGTTCTCTTCGATTTTCCATCTCAGTTATGCTTATTGAACATGATGATTATGTCCGACAATTTCTAGTAAGAAGCATAATTGGTCAAATGGTGAAAACTTCCATCTTAGTGGGTTCTTAGGATCACATAGTAATCTAGTTGTGCATCTGGAGTTCAACCGTCTTGCTTTGACTCTATAGCTAACAAGCACCTGCCAATTTCTAAGAAGCATTTGCAAATTCATTGCTTATATTCCTTGGGATAATTTGCTCTCAAGCTGCAGAGATAGTAATGGTCTATGAGAAAGTAAACGACTGAATATGTTTATGGTTTCTTTTGACCATTCTCTTCCTTCTTACTTCCCCTTGATTTACTTTTTGTTCTTTTATTCCACATCTTGTCCCTGTGAGTTCTCGTTCATTATGAGTGTGTGTACTAAATGTTTAACATTACCAAAAATATAATAAAATGAGGTAGCTATGAAATAAATTAAACTTTTCATCTCCATTTTTTGGGTTATTAAATAAATTAAACTTTTAGAACATTTTCACATTAGAGAAGTTATAAAACTTCAGCAGTAAACCAATAAAATAATGTGGCAAAACAGAAAAACTTGACCATCTTGGTTCTCTTTACCTTTCATGCCAAAAGTTCTATATGCTAAATGAAAGAAAAGCAAAATGCATGTCAAGATTCAGAATTTAACAGTATAGATCTATTCAAATTGCAGGGAACCTTATCCTAACAATGTTTCATGGGGGCCAAATTTGAATTTTTTGGATTTTTTGAGACCTATATTTGAGTTTGGTGGCTGTCTGACTCCTTTGTTGCTTTTTGCAAACAAGCTTATGCCTTTCATTGTCTTAACGTGACTGTTTAATCTCAACCCTATAGTCTCGTAAATTGTGAGAGATAATGACAAATACTGGCAATAAAGTAGTGACAAATTCTTGTGATAAAGTTGATGGGTTTGGAGCTCAATCAAAAGTAGTCTATGAACGATTTTTTTTGTAAAATTTAATTATATGGTGATTTTGTTTCTATTTCCACACTGCATGAGCACCTGAAAAATGGACTCTTAGGTGGCTCAACCATAGATCTGTACATCTTCTCTTTGCATTTAGATCTACTATTGCTATAGATAGATATGATACTCTCTCCTTTTTGTTTAAATTGTTGCATTGCATAATAGTTATAGTATCAATTCCTTTGCATGCATTTAAGTTAACATATTCTCCTTCTTTTCCTATATGCTGCTAAAGTTACAATATGTTTATTAAACTTGTTTCTGCTTGATTTGAACCCTTTTGAGTTTGGACTCTAGGTTGCTTTCCCACTATTCAACTTTCAATTAACTCGAGCTCTCTTTTAATCTACTAGAGTTGTTGCCACAAAAAGTTCAAGTCACAGTGTGTGATCTGGAATATGCTTAATTTTTTTTATCCATCATCAGAGCAAAAAGATAAAGATTCATAGCAGGTTTTGCTGTTGGTTAATAATGATAAGATTTAAAACTGTGTTTTCCCCAATTGTATTCATGCAAGTAACTACCATATTGTACATATAATTTTATCACAATTTTATGAGTTCTTTCCAAACTGGAGTGTCAGCCAGATGGAAGAATGAAAATCGATCTCCTATTTAAGGTTGTCAGCTTTTGGACCTTACATTTGGTGAAACATGCATTTGTATATTTTAAAAATAAGTTAAAACTTTGGGAGAGTTCATGGAGCTAATTGCTGACTACATAATTGTTTTTTAATCTCTCTTCTGGCTCTGTAGAGATGACTGGTTCTGAGCTCAGTGGAACAAGAATGATCAATTTGCTATATGACCATCGTCCTTATTCATTAACTGAAGAAGATTTTGCTCGAGTTTGCCAAATTCCTAAAAAAAAGGTTGGATAAATATGGATTCTGTGGATTGGTATGCTGAGATTCATTCCTTGATTTTCTTTCTCATGTAGAAATTCTTTTAGGGAGCAAATTTCAGGGACCTACCTGGTGTGGTTGTAGGAGCTGACAATGTTGCCCGGCGGGATCCAACGGAAGAGCAAATGTTGTTGCCATCCGGAAAGCCCCTGGTTAGTGCTTTATTGCATTTTCCTTTGACAGATCGACTCTTTTTTTCAGTTAATGATTGTGAAATAAATTGCAGATAGGAATGCATGTTTTAACTTATTTTCCTGCATTTCGAATTATGCAATGAAATGATCTATAGTTTTACAATTATTGTCTCCTAAACTCTTACTTATTCTGTTATAAGAAAAGTTAACTAGAGATGGTTAAATAGTTCTGTAGATTCATTGTGCTCCAAGATATATACGTGAATACTTCTAAACAACAAAATGAAGGGAATTTGCAGTCAATTTGGCAGCCGGCCTCAACAATGGAAGAGAAAGCATTGATACTTGATCAATCCTTTCTGTGCAGCCAGCTCCAAACACACTTTAATGGCTTCAAGTTGGGTTCAAGATCATGTCTTGTCCCTGCCAAATTAAAAAAATATTTTCCCTCAACCAGAACTATCACTCACATTTAAAGACTAACCACCTGATCATTACTGTTAATAACCGTTTGGAAGGAAATCAACAGTCATATTTTGATCTCTTTTCAGCTAAACATCCAAATTGCACTTAGTAAATACCTGTTTATTGTTGGCGGGCAAGAAATAATAGAATAAAACATATCAATCCCATGTTTATTTCTGAAATATACTTTAGCATACAAAAATGATTTGGACAAGGGGGAAAAGAACAGATAAGGTAAATGGGATTTGAAGTACTAAAATATTTCATAAAGCTATTGGGAGGTGGTTAAACAAAACGAGGTTGTTGTAAGGAACAGGAACAGACCAAAAGTTATTGAAATTTGTTGACTGGGTGAAAGGGACTGCATTATGGCCGTTGTAAATTAGGACTTTGATGTCATGCTTAGTGGGTACTGGCACTCATTTAAGTCGTGTTTTATTTGCTTGTAGGTACCTGATTTTGCCTTAAATTTCGAAGGAGGAAAGTCTAGAAGGTTACAGTTTTTCTCCTGTTTCCTCTCTTATAAATTTTTTTCAAACATTTTAAAGATCTGAGTATCTGTTTAGGCCATATGCGAGATTATGGTGGGATGAAACAGTGTCGACTGTTGTTACTTTTCCGGATCTTCACAGCCAGGTCCCTCCTTGCTCTTGTTTAAGCTTATAATCATATATTTTTTTATTGTAATAACTCTTCATGCATTTGTAGGCGGTGATGCATCCAGAGCAAGATCGAGTTCTCACCATACGAGAATGTGCTAGGCTGCAAGGTTTTCCTGATTATTATAGATTCTGCGGGACAGTTAAACAAAGGTGAGTATATTTCTTCAGAAAATTTCTATTTTTTTCCTTTCTCAAAAACATCTGACAGCGTCTGTGTGCATACTTTTGAAAAGAAAAGGAAGACATTTTTTAACCAGTGAACCACCTTGAGACTGACCTAGTGCTCATAGCAGGTCATTTGAAAATTGATTCAGAAAGAAAGAAACAGAAACCCAATCAGAACTAGTGAAAGCCTGTCAAAACAATCTGGTTTGACTGGATGGGTCCGAGTGGCACCAGTCTAAAATCTTTGGATAAGAGTTGTGGAGAATGATAATTGTCACTTGACATTAGACTAATTTAGCATGTGTATTAGTTATATTCCTTTGGTTGTTCCTAATACATGTTAACTTAGGTTTTTAGTTATACCTATTATATGTTTCCATTGAAGTTATTATTATTATTATTTTTTAAAAATTTCATTAAGGACTTAAAAATTTAATATATCAACAATCTATCATTACTTTGGCATAATTATAGGCTAATACATATAGTTTAGATGCTAGCTTAACTCAAATAATTTCTAGTTAAACAAGCGGGTTGACCAATTACCTGCCAGTTGACCCCGTTGCTTGATCACCCAATCTGTTTTCAAAACAACAGCTGTTGCAGGTGCTGTTTTTCCCCGGGGACAAATCAGCACATCAAAACGATCCAAAAACATAAAAAAAAAATTAGCAAAAAAAAAAAAATTGAATTTTTTGAAAACATGGGTTGGCCCGCGTTTCCAAACGGGGTCATTCCGTTTGTTCTTTTGCATTTGCGGTGTAAAAAACGCAGTTAGGTGTTTGGTAATACACCAAACTGCGTTTTATACTGTGGTGCCCACCAAAAAATTGAGTTTGAAACGCAATTTTTATGAAGCAGTTTTTACGTGTTTTTTTTATTGAGTTTTGTAAAATTCTGTTTGTTTTTGCGTTTTAGCAACTGCTTTTGGATTTCTCAAAAGGTTTTGAATAATAGCGAGGCTGAAAGTTGTGCCCTGTTTATATGCTTTAGAACAGTGGTCCAATCGATGTTTGCACAGCCCTGCTAGTTTTGGCTAGTGAATTTTGTTTCCATAACTGGTTCTTTGAGTGATGAAATTGCTGTTTCCTACCTCCTATAAAGTGTATACACTGTCCAGTTCTCAATCTCTTATGTCTATGTATGCGTGGGCGTGCAGTGACGGCAGTAACGAGCATGGTGTTTATATGACCAGCTTCTGAACTTTTTTGCAGGTATCGTCAAATTGGAAATGCAGTTGCAGTTCCTGTAGGTCGTGCCTTGGGATTCACGTTGGGGATGGCATTTCAAAAACTAAGTGGGGATGATCCGCTAATGACATTACCTCCCAAGTTCTCTCACTCAACTAACCTTCAATTAGCTAAATCACTGTTTCAGAAGGCTGAATAATATTTACTCGCACCGCAACCTTTCAGAAGGCTGAATAATATTTTTCCACACCGCAACTCTGTCATCCATCTCATTACACGCGGCATTAACGACGAGTTTTGCTTGCTGGGCTATTCCTTTTTCCTCGATCTTTTCTACCGGGAGAGGCAAGCTCGTGTCATTTTTTCATTGTAATTGGATATCTGATTTTTTGCATAAAGAAACTCATTGAATATCAATGAGAAATTTGTAGTTCGGATTTATTGTTTCAATAAAACGCCTGATGGCAACTGGAAAAAAAAGGTGTGTTCTTGTCAATTTGTGAGTATTTATGGAGCCCCAAATTATAAAGAATGTTTATAAGATATTCTGTTCAAAGTTGAAGGACACGATTACTTTTTATTGATATCGGCTCACTTTATGGCTGCGGATTAACTGGTTTACCATCAAAATTTGATTTCTTTTTTTACTTCAAATTCAATTGATTTTTTAGATTGTTTTTTTTAGTGTCTTGGATCGTTTATCACACTCCACTCTTGAATGTACGGTGAAATTATTATTTGTTGAGTTTGGCAAAAATGTTTTATTTATTGATTTGTTTATTCATGTATGTGCATGGAGAGTATTCTTTAGATCCAAAACAAAATGTTATATATATATATATTTTACCCTTA
>Ga0307517_10002475_pt1 | contig 29558 bp, 33 predicted proteins | sample 23_EM_MG_FD_194515 | JGI IMG/M metagenome (GOLD analysis project Ga0307517, IMG submission 194515) | Populus trichocarpa ectomycorrhiza microbial communities from riparian zone in the Pacific Northwest, United States - 23_EM | ecosystem: Host-associated > Plants > Roots > Unclassified | place... | reverse complement strand
CTGGGCGTTCTTGGCCGAAGAGCTAACTGTAATTGACGTGTTTTTTTCGCCGAAGACCGTGCGCCGTTCGATCATGGTATACCGCAAGGTTTCACCCATTTTCATGGTATATGAGAGGTTTTCCCTTGAAAAAATGTAGATATGCAGCCAAGGCCATCGTGCAAGGATTGTGGCCAATCGCAGGGTAAACTTGTAGCCACGGCTCATTGTGCTTGCCAATTAGAGTGTGACAACCTGTGGTCCTGCATGCTGACTTTTGCAAGTTTTTACGGTACTCGAATAGGCATTTACCTTCGCACCTCCTTCGCACCTTATTCTCAAATGCAAGGGAACATTGGCGTACTAATAGTAGAGTACTTGGCAATTCATAAAGTATTCGGATGGGTTGGCGCCAAGATGTCACAGCATACACCTAAAAGCCCGAATCTTGGGCCAATTCATCCGAAGACTTTATGGATCGCCATAAGTGCTGGTGGCGGCGCGGCGCCTTGGCTCCAAAAAAGGCGACCAACTATGCTGTTACTCGAGTATAAGTTGAAGATGTGCGTGGTCCGCCAAAATGGATTGCGCATCATGATTGTATAAAAGCACTGAGGAATAAAGGGGAAATATAGGTTCGCTTTGAATTTTTTCGGTAGAATCCACAACCCTTCGCTTGATTCACGAATCTTCCCTCCTGTCAGCTTACAAACCGGTTCTCTCTAAGCACTTCCACTTTCTCAGTAAACTTAAAGTAAGTTCCACATTCAAAGAAACAAAAACCGGCGACATGTGCGAAACCCAATCCGATTTAGTTTTATGGTATAAACTCGAAACCGAATTCTTTCACGATCATATCAGACACACGAAATATGTCGGGAAAGCGAAAAACAGGGATGAGAAAGTAAAGGAGGATTGGAGAAATTGTGGGGAACTTGGAAGAGGGGGTTTTGGCGTCGTCCATAAGCAGGTCCGAGAAAATACGGGTCACTATCGCGCAGTCAAGACGATTGATAAGAGGCAATACCCCAGAGTCGATTATTCTAGAGAGCTTCTTGTGATGGCAGTATTGGCAAAGGTTTGTGGCCTCACTCTGATAGAATTCACCTCAGTTTACAACTCCTCCGGTGTATCCTTGTTGCGGTCTAATAGTTAATTGTTTTAGCGCCCATCGTTATTTGTGGAGTTCCTGGGATGGTTCGAGGAGCCCGAGACTCTATACGTTGCAATGGAATATCTCGAGGAAGGCGATCTTACCAAGCATATCGGCACACCTTTACCACTAGAAACCGTTCGGAATGTTTCGAAGCAGATTCTCGAGGGTCTTAAAGTAATGCATCAACAGGGGATAGCTCATCGGGATCTCAAGCCTGCGGTATAATTGCTACCAATAATTCATTTGGCAATGTCACATAAGGCTAACAACTGCACAGAATATTTTTGTAGTTTCTATGTCTCCCGTGTGGGTCAAATTAGGAGATTTTGGAGTGTCGAAACGGATCCAAGCTCAAGCCACCACAACCTTTCACACTCAGGTGTCAACTCCAGTGTACAGTGCTCCCGAAGTTCTGGGATTGGACTCCAATAGCGAAACCTCGGACTACACGAATTCCGTTGACATTTGGTCACTCGGATGTGTGATTTATGAGTTACTTGTAGGGACAAAGTTGTTCCTCTCCGAGAGCCAAGTGTCTCGTTACTACTTCGGCATCTGGCCCTTTCCCGAAGACACACTCCAAGGGTTATCGCCCCCTACTGAGGATCTTGGAATTTCGCTACTGAAGTCCATGCTAATAATACAACCCGAGGATCGCCCTACTGCGGAGGGCGCGCTGAACCATGGGTGGTTGGCGGGCCTTAAGAGAAACACAGAAGATAGTGATGAGAATGAAGACGGGACGACACAGAGGGGTAATGAGAGCACTCCGAGTAGAAAGCGAAAAAAGAGATTAGCTACATATAACCGACCGAAGAAAAGAAGAAGCGAAAGCAACCCGATTGGGCGGGACCGCACCAGCTGCATCCGGCGGGATGTGGGCTTAGTGGCGAATGCGGGATCGCAAATGGATTCTGACCCTCCGGAAAGCAATCATGGCACTGCTATCATACCATCAGATGCAGCCGACACTCCGAGCTCATTAGTTCAGATGGGGCCCCAGACGCCAGGATTGGTACCTTGCAATTTCGAGGCAACCCACTCCAAGAGTACCAAGGTACTGAGAAAAGGGCAGATCCGCGATGTTGCACAAACAGGTAGCCAAGGTACAGTACCACCCCGAATACCAAACTCACCCTACTCACCACAGTGCGTTGCTGACACGAATTAAAACGCTAAATCCTAGACCACCCGCAAGCGATCTCTCAAGGCCCAACCCTTACTGTGCAAATAGTCTTTAATCGACCCCATGGGAAAACAACCCGCCGCAACATACACCAAAGAAAACGTACAAAGTCCACACCACCACCACCTTTGAAGGAAGATCGGAAATTACCCGGTAGAGCAGCTTCGGGTGAGAAAGTTCGGAAAATCCAGCGGACGAAGACCCATACCCGCGGTAAGCGAGACGGTGGAAACCAAAATGGAACAGGCATTGATCCGATGCGAAATCTGAACACGGAGGGAAAACCTGATGCAGAGGGGGTCCCGGATGCCGGGCCATATCTCAATCGTGACGGGGATCCTAACCTGAACCTCAATACACTCTTGGACCCTAGCTAGAATAATGATGCCAATGGGACCCAAACCATGGAGGAAATTTAAAGCTGGGACGGAACTCAAACCATCGGCAGTCGAGCACAGACCGGACTAAGGAAAGAAAACCTGCGCCGGGAGTGTAGTATACGGACAAAAGCGGAGCGAGAGACTACCTATCAGGAAGGAGGGGGTGGTGATTTTAGAGCGGTCCTGATTGTATGACTTATGTTATCTGTTTAAATTTCGGCGATGAGATTTGTATTTCTATTCCGAGTGGCTCTAGTTGGAAGAGTTGCGGACAAATAAACATCTGCTATACTAGTCGTCAGAAGTGTTCGTAGGCAGAGAAACATTTAATTGCCTTAGCGCCAGACTAGGGCATACGGTAGAGGGCCAGTGGCGGGGTTGCGTTGCTAACAAACAAGCGACTAAATACGCGGACAAGAGAATAGACAGGGAGACATGCAAGCAGGAGGACAGAGGGGTGAACAGGTGGGCAAAGGAGGGAATGTACGGGCGAGCCAGCCAAAGAGTGCAGTCGCGGAAAAAGTAGGGTTTGCACTGGCCGTTCGACAACCACGACCACAGACCAACTTCAGCTTTCTAAGACAGATGACTGCGCCTATACTTATGAAACTTATTACAATACATGTTTGCATACTCACTAGAGTGGCTAACTCTCGTCTTCTGCCATTATCAGAGAAAGACGTCTTGTCGCTGAGAGCAGTAGGTTGGGAAAGCGGGGGTGTTATAATTCCGTAGTGTGCCAAGCCGTAAGTTTGGACTCCACCTTTTCCCAAGACTGTACAGGGGGTTGAGGGTAAGTACGGCGAAGGGTTGACATTGGCTCTCATTGGCTCCTGGGTCACCAGGCCAATGAGAGAGTATAATTTAATGATATCGGTACCTTTTGAGTTCGCCAGACTTTTTTCCCCCTCCAAAATGGCCGCCAAGATTGGCTGTTTCCATGGTTACACTCACCAAAACTTGGTCGGTTAAAATCCAGTTAAGTACCGAGTTCGCCAGAATTTTTTTTTTTTTTTTTTTTTTTTTAAACACTTTTTCCATTTCGCGGCCTATGCTACTCTAAAGCGTTGCCACTATCCACTAGCTATTCCCGGACCCGCCCACCGAGACATACTCCCACACCACCTCAGTAGCAGCAAGCGAACAAAAAATAACCCTTTACACTTACCCACAACCCCCTGTACGTTCCTGTTCCCTTCGGTTGCGGAGTGCGAAGAGAGTGCGAAGTGCGGTGTTAAATGCTTACCCTTGAGCATATGATACGTCAATTACTGACACACGAGCTGACCAGTATGCATCTCTCCTTTTCATTCGCGGTGAGGAAGAGTTTTTGAGAAAGATTACTATTGTATCCCACCGAAAGTTGGCCCCCCCACCTGGATTTGAGTCGTGTGCAATCCCGTAGCTGCCTTTTTTAAAAACGGTTCTACCCCGTGACTACTGCGAGCATTATACCCCCACATAAGGGGACTCTGCACCAAATCCTAGCACTCGTGACAACAATAAAAAAAGATAACAATGACTCTCATCACTGCGTCCGTGTTGTATGAAATGATGAATTTTGTTTCTTTCCCCCATCCTTTATTTTCCCCTATATTTTTCCATCCGTATTTTCTACTTAGCTCCCCCTAAGACCCTTTTCCATTTGTTTTCCTTTCCGGGGAAGTCGTTTCTGCGTTTTTCCTTTGTGGGGTTACCATATCACAAGTACCCGAGTGTGACACCTCGACCCGGGCGTACACTTAGTTCTGAGGAACGGAGCCTCCCCTTATTGTAGTTGCCTTTTTGAGTCCATCCCATATACTACTGTTCATAATGCTCTTACCCCTACATGTACCTGTGGCAGTGTTTTTGCAGGTAGATATGTAGTATGGCAAGAGAAGATCGCTGTTGATAGTACCTTTTCACCAGCGACAATGCCGCCCGCCACAGCTATACTTCGGGGTAAGAGAACTAAGTGAGCAGTACCGCATTACCTTGGGTCGGCCCTTCCCTGATTCCTCCAATTGGCACGGTGTATGGGCAGACAACAACAATATTAATAAAAGTAATAATAAAATCGATAGTAGTAAATAAGTGGCGCGCCAGGAACTAGCATTTGTCCTCTCAAGCGTGCTCCTGGCTAAACGGTTGAAGGAATCAGAGTCCAATAGCCCAGATTGTTATTGTAGTGAGAGTTTTGGCAGTAATGAAGACTCTGGTGCGAATCAAGTACTCGAAATGCTAGTTCCAGCGGCCGCCCCACGTCAACAATCGTCCTCATCATCAGTCATCAACAAGTGAAAAGTAGCACCACCCAGCTCAAAAGGGGGGGATTTTTTTTATTCCGCAAGAAACCTTGGGGGAAAAAACACAGGTGGGATAAAGAATACTGGAGAGGTTTGTTCCAGTTGTGATAGCCTATGTTATTGTTTATATTGTCTTGAGTCGAGGTACATGCTTTGCAAAGCTGGGTTACCTACCCTCGGTAGCGTACCGTAGAAACTTGAATAATTGAACCGTGTGCTATGTCGTTGGACTTTCCTCTCAGTAAGGTCAAGAAATTTTTTTTTTTTTTTCTGTCTCGGAAGGGGGAAAGGGGCTGTGTTTTTGCTGTGTTTTTTTCCCCCATTCCAGAGAAGGAAATTCTGGACTTCATAGCACACGGTTCAACCATCCAAGTTTTTACGGTAATTATGACTCCCGTAGGTACAACTTCGGCCATTTCTGCAATTATGGGATCTCTGAATAACACCAGTCGTAAGTTTATAGTATGAAACAAAATAAGCTTTCGATTATATTTTTTTCTTTTTTTTAAAATTCATTGAGTTGGAGTCAATTTGTTCCAAAGGGTGAATGCGGACTTTTTGACCGAGGGAGCACTGTACTTTAGACATGCTGAATTTTTTAGAATTTTTTTCTTTCTAGAGCTGGGTCTCATGGTATCTGAAAATATAATGGCTCGAAAACAATAGAAATTCCGTGTTTTTGATATTCTATTACACACCTGTTGCAGGAGTAGTATTTAACTTCGCACCTTCTTCGCACTCTGTGAACTATAGGACCCTTTACTAAGTACTCCTTGGAAAATTAACGAACAGTTAATTTAGGTTAACCCGCAAAATAATCCCTGTCTTGTACGAAAACTTTCACCCTGTGACTTGTATGTTTCCTGGGCGGCGCCTTGGCTAAGGTTGAGGCAGAAAGCAGGCGGCTCTGCACCAAGGTGTCCCAAGAGCGCCGGTGTGGATGGATGGTGGTTTCAACCACATCATTTCGACACTCTATTATAAAAGCTGTCGAGAGTGTAGGGAAAATATGCTAGCTTTGAATTTTTTTCGGTAGAATCTACAACTCTCGCTTGATACACAAATCTTCCCTCCTATCACCCTACAAACCGCAAGCGTTCTCGCTAAGAACGTCCACTCTCTTAGTAAACTCAAAGTTCTAGATTCAAAGAACCACAAACCGTCGACATGGGCGAAGCTCAATCCGATTTGGTCGCATGGTACAAACTCGAAACCGAATTCTTTCACGATCATCTCAGGCATACGAAATATGTCGGAAAAGCAAAAAACAGGGACGAAAAAGTAAAAGAGGATTGGAGGAATTGTGGGGAACTCGGAAGAGGTGGTTTTGGGGTCGTCCATAAACAGGTCCAAGAAACCACCGGTCACTATCGCGCAGTCAAGGCGATTAATAAGAGACTGTACCCACGGGCCGATTATTCTAGGGAGCTTCTTGTGATGGCCATATTGGCAAAGGTTTGTGGCCTCACTCCGATGGAATTCGCCGTAGTTTACAACTCCTCCCGTGAATTCTGGTTATCTAATAATTTATTGATTTTAGCGCCCATCATTATTTGTGGAGTTCCTGGGATGGTTTGAGAAGCCTGAGGCTCTTTATATCGCAATGGAGTACCTTGAGGGGGGTGATCTTACTAAGCATACAGGTGCACCACTACCTCAAGAAACCGTACGAAATGTTTCGAAGCAGATTCTCGAGGGTCTTAAAGTGATGCATCAACAGGGGATAGCTCACCGGGATCTCAAGCCTGCGGTATAATTGTTACCAACAACTCACCTCTCAATGTCATTGACGGCTAACAATTACATAGAACATTTTTGTTGTTTCTATGTCTCCCGTGTGGGTCAAACTGGGGGATTTCGGAGTGTCCAAGCGGGTCCAAGCTCAAGCTACCACAACCTTCCACACCCAGGTGTCAACTCCAGTGTACACTGCTCCCGAGGTTCTGGGATTGGACTCAAATAGCGAAACCTCGTACTACACGAATTCTGTTGACATTTGGTCACTCGGATGTGTGATATATGAGTTACTTGTTGGGACAAAGTTGTTCCTCTCCGAGAGCCAAGTGTCTCGTTACTACTTCGACCAATACCCCTTCCCTGAAGCTACACTCCAAGGGTTATCACCCCCTACCGACGATCTTGGAATTTCGCTACTAAAGTCCATGCTCATGATACAACCTGGGGATCGTCCTACTGCGGAGGGCGCACTGAGCCATGGGTGGTTGGCGGGCCTTAAGAGAAACACAGAAGAGAGTGGTGAGAATGAAGATGGGGTGGCACAGAGTCGTGATGACAAAAGAGGAAGCGGAAAAACCTCCATTGGACTGGACGCCACCATCTGCACCCGGCGGGGTGTGGGTTTAGTGGCAGATGCGGGATCGCAAATGGATTCTGACCCTCCGGAGGGCATACTTGGCACGCCATCCGATGCAGTTCACACTGTGAGCTCGGTACTTCAGATGGAGCCCCAGACGGAAGAATTGGTACGTTTCGATTTCGAGGCCCCTCATTCGGGGGGTGCTGCAGAGTTGAAATTTGGACTATGGGCTCTATTACTGGTGGTTGTCTTATTTCTTTTAAATTTCACAATGGATATGCTTGGTGGCTAAAGTGGTGGAGGTTTTGGTGATGTTTATTGCTAGGGCACGGGATTGATTTGTCATAGCTAGGAAGGATCGTAGGCTTAAGTGGGCGGGTTGGGAGAAAAGAGGATAACAAGGATAACGACAGCGAGGACATGAACTCGCCTTTGTGAATAGAACTTTTCTCTTTGTCTTTATTTTTTATGATCTGAACTTCTTGTCTAATATGTACTGAGCAGTGTTATCTCAAAAGACGATCTCATGTGTGATCTGATAAGCTCTGTGATGTACTGTACCGCTCTTTGTATTTGAGAGCACAACATGTGATGCGGCTCAAATGCCAAGATGCCATATCCCCCCCCCTTTCTCCATCCCCATCCATCACACCGCCCAACTCCCTCCCGCTTCCTTATTTGATTGCTTTCTTTTCCTCCTCTTTCCTTCACTTGCATTTCTTTAATCTTCACATTTATTATACCTTTTCAAGCTGCACTCAATCCTGCCAACCCCATGAACACTAGCCCGTGTACATAAGGAGCACTCCGTGGCCAGCCTGTTAGCAGAGCGCTTGAAGCAACCTGTTGCGGGCGTAGAACAAATCCAGGAAGAGATAAAGGTATCCTTTGACGGAGCGAAAAGAAAAGTTGACGACCGGACACTACGACCACCAAAAATCCAGGGGATGCTCACCAAGTCTGCCCCAGCATTGCGACAGGGATTTATCTGCGTTGATCCTTTAGACAAGTTCCTACAAAACATCGACCTGAAATTTTGGAGTCTGTTGCACATTGTTCCGGAGTACCTGAGCCCTCGACTATTCGCTACCGGAAGGCCACTCATTCGCCAGGAAGTGAAGAAACATTTCCCCGAATATCCGGATCTGTCCTCGGTAAAACCTACTAAGCGGGGTATTCGGGCATATGTTTCTATGCGGTTGAAAGAATGATCGGAGTCCGATGCAATGGATCCAGAGCTTGAGGCCGATATTCTCAGAATTATTCCCGATAAGGTCTAGGGAGGTATGTATGTAAAACCCACCTATAGTGAATCCATAGTTATTAGCTGACATTGGTATCTGGATTTCCTCTCGTTTCCCTAATTATAGACACAATTCTGGAAGATTCCACAATACATCAGCGAAGGCAAACGCTCCACAAGCCGACCAACGGTTTTGATTCAGATGATGAATATAGCACAACACTAGATCGCATAAGAGAGTAGGGAGGGAATCGAGTGAATCCAGGAATGGAAGTGTTAATGTGGATTTCAAGCTCTGAGTGGCCTTTAAAAGCGATAGAGCTCTGCCATCATGCATTGGCAGAGGAAGTAGGAACTAGGGATCTCAACACCCACCATATCCCGTCGACACGGACTTTGTTGAGTTGCACATTAGGGCTTGTGACGATCGATGAGCAATCAATAGTCCCTCTCATGCATTTCACCCTCCAAGAGTATCCTACCGCAAATCTCCACCTGTTCATCACATCTCACTCGATGATGGCCGAAATATGCCTTACCTATTTAAACTTTCGGTCCGCCTGTGAACTTGCAATGACCCTCTGTACTATCCTATCAGCAGTGCCATTCTTCACTACGCCGTATGTAGTCAAGAATTGGTCGATTTTTTTAATGCTGCACTCAAGCCTGCCAACCCCATGAACACTAGCCCGTGCTCAATAAACACCAACAGAATGACTGTAAGGTAATGGATCACGCTTATGCACTGATGACAGAAGAGCGGTTATGCACCAACCACTGCAGATACTTTAAAGTTCCTCAACTTCACGGACTGGACTGGTCTTGGCAGGTGGCCAGGGGAAACTGCACATTTGAGATATGTGAGTAATGGCATAACGGCTCTATGTCAGGCTAATGGTTTTGAACTTAGGATCACGTTAACAGGGGATCAGCCCTTCTCGAAAACCCGCCGATCCCATTATCGCCACTTGTCTTGAAGTAATTCAGGGATCAGCTGGTATTAATATAATAGACCTTCACCGCGGTGTCATTTGTATTCACTTTTCTGGAGCGGGGTGCTGGGTTGACTGCATTTGGCGACACTGCTGTTGTGAGTGATCCTTTTTACATATTCCAGGCTGGAGCATTTGGTAAAAGTGCTGATGTTGGTCAAGATCCTTCCTATCTTGATTCTTAATGCAGTACTGGGTGTTTCCTAGGAAAGTAGTGCTGAAAACGCAATTGCTATACTTCAAGAATAACCCGCCAGCAAAGCCGAGGTTATTCGGAATTGTCATGTTTCCTAGATTCGGGCGGAAGAACTTGTTCGCTACAATATTGTGGGTGTAGCAGTCAGTGATGGGAGACCGGCTATGATGCTGTATGATTGCCATCATTAGCAATTCCTTCTCCATCCACTAATCCATCCTCACTGGCAAGACTGAGAGCCTTAGCAAAAATACAGGATATACACGCTAGCACAATTTGGCAAATACTAGAACTTACACTATTAAAGCACAAATATGAACGAGCTTGGGGATATTCGAGCAAATATTATTTCAGTAATTTGTGTAATTGCCTAGCTTATTAACATCAGACACTCAAGTAATATGTCTCACAGGGGTTGACTGATAAGTGTAATCTACTACCTTAAGGTGATGAATATCGGGTCGGTGGATATACCGGGTGAAAGGCTACCAAACTTCAATAGATCGCTGTTTTATTCACAGTCATGCAGTAGTGTCATGTATACTGCAGATGGTGATTACATCAAAGACATGGAAGTTATCGACCCTCGTAATGGATGCCCACGGACAAAATCACCACGCGGAAAGTTGCAACCATAGACTCAGAGAGTGCGTCCTTCCAGCCGACACCGATCTAGAAGCAGCGATAGACATTTGAAGAAGACCGATAGAACCAGGAGGTTGAGCTATTGACCGGTCAACTTGCCAGAATGGCGGCAGCAAGAGAATATCTGAACAAACAAAGTGTGCGCAGCATAGACTTCAAGTTGCAACTGGTAAGTATAGGCAATGCTATTCAGAAATGCATGGCAATCCACTAATGGCTATCTATCGAGTCTTCTATAGGCTATCTTAGTTAGCGACGACATTTTACACAAACGAACAAGCTCCCATGATGGAGAAAAACTGGGCCCAATAGCTCTTGGATTGGGAGATCGATAAAAAGCAAGATGATTCCCGCCGAACACCAGTTTTCTCCACCGTCCCGTCCTGCAGGCCTCATCCGTCATCTATAGTCCTCACTTGTCTTCTGTAGTCCTCATCCGTCATCCGTAGTCCTTGCCCGTCTTCTGGAATCTTTGCGCGTTATCTGGGGCCCTCACAGATTACCTGTAGAGCCCGCCAGTCACCTACCGGGCCCGACCATTATCATTATCCAGTTACCAGCAAAGTTGCACCATCTGAGAGACCTACAGTCCCCCGAAGTACGTCCCTGGCTGTCCTCTGGATGTACGCCAAGATACCCGTCCGTCCTGGACGCCCATTCAGCTACTGCCATCTGTCCCGTGCAGACCCAAGGACTGGCAGACTCGGCCTTGACGCTTGGGAACTCTGCCGACCACCACTCTATGATGCTAAGGGCAGTGTTCCTAAGCGTGCAGTCCGTCTATCTTTAGGCTAGGATGGGACGGATGCCATGTTTGAGACCTTCGGACGGGACGGACGCTTAGTTGCAGTCCGTCCTGACCTATGCCCAGGCTAGAGAGCCGGAACCTATACGTATCTTAGTTAATGTTTCATTCTTGAGTATCAGGTAAGTGTTATCAAGATGTGAAACATTTTTATTCTAATGAAGAGAAGCCTAGGCTCTACAATTATGTATCAAATTTCGCAATCAATCAACCAATGCTGCCAATGATATCCGAACCTGGTTATGAGAACCCTGACCCCATTCCACTTCCTTGACCTACAATGGATGCCCGTCCTTACTCCGGAGCGTAGGTACCCACCCGAAGTTCCCCTTTCCAAAAATACTGCAGGGCCCGCCCATCAACCTAATGTCCTGGGGTGATTACCAATGACAGACGCCATGCCCGGCCTACCTGACCCTTCCTGCCCGCGAAGGATAAGACTATAAGATGCCAGGGCCCTGGCATCCAGACGGGACGGTTGGGAACACTGGCCAGGGGTGTAGATGAGGGAGAGTGTAAATTCAATTAAGAGTGAAAGGGGTTAACACTGGGAAGTCAGATAATCGTGGTTGAATTCCCTGTTAGGTGCTACCAGGTATGGAGATCAGGGTGTAGTAAAATAATTGCTTGAACGGGAAGAGATCACACCGGTATTTTACACATATAGTAACCAACAAAGTTTGCTTCTCTCAAGTATTAGAGATGAAGATAATAGCCAAGACCAAATTGGCTACCTTTTCTAACTGTGGCTTCATCATGGATTATAGTTTCAACATGGACTCCAAGCTTGACCGGTCGGTCGAGGGGCTGCTAGTAACTTAATGTACCATGGCGATATTTTTCGGTTCTTGTGTGAGCAGGGATAGCCTACTTCCGGTTCCCTCTTGTTTTTTCCTGCGTTCTTGTCATTTGAAACTTCGACTCCGTTTACCTATTTTAAGTTCTGGACCTAGAGCTAGGAGAACGATACATCGGGCTGAAAATCACCGTTCCAATACAAAGGTACTGAGAAAAAAGCAGATCCACGATATTCCATAAAGATGTGACCGGGGTGTAGTAGCATCCTGAATAACAAACTCACCCCATTCACTATGCTAAATACAAGACCACCCTCAAACGTTCTTCCAAGGTCCAACCCTTACGGTGCCAATGGTCTTCAATTGACCCCAAGGAAAAACAACCCGGCGCAACACGCACTAAGGGAAACGTGCAGAGTCCAAACCTCCAGGAGCAATAGAGCACCCATCAGGAAGGAGGAAGTCGTGGTTTTTTAGTAGTCCTGATTCCGGAACGCTGGTGGAGATTGTATGACATGTTATCCGTTTAAATTTCGGCGATGAAATTTATGTCTCTATTTCGAGGGGCTAGAGTTGGGAGGGTTACGGACAAATAAACATCAGCTATACCCGAGTAAATGCGCGAACAAGGGAGAGGGCAAGGAGGCGTGTAAGCAGGAGGACAGAGGGGTAAACGGGTGGGCAAACGAGGGAATGTACGGGCGAGCCAGCCAAAGAGAGCAGTCGTTGGAAAAAGTGGGGTTCACACAGGCCGTTCGACACCACAAGCACCGACCAACTCCAGCTTTCTAAGAGGGAATGGCTGTACCTATACCATGAAACTTATCACAATACATGTTTACATACTCTCTAGAGTGGTTAACTCTCATCTTCTGCCATTATCAGAGAAAGATATCTTGTCGCTAAGGAGCAATAGGTTGGGAAAGCGGGGGTATTATTATACTTTGCAGTGTGCCAACATCAGTGTGGGCCCCACTTCTTGCACGGCTGAGTGAAAGGGTGAACGCGCGGGCGAGAAACCGAGTAAGTAGGTATACTCGAGCAAAGGCTCGAGAGTGAATAAACGAACGGGCGAGGGAGCATGTAAAGGGCTGAGCCGGCGAATAAACGCATCGGCGCATGATGCAATGTGTGAATAAGTGAGTGGGGGAACAAGTGGATGGGTAAGCAAACGGAAGAACTAGGGGGGGAGGGGTGGGCCTGCGAACGGGTGAACAGGTGAGCATGCGGTAAACCCCGGTTCAGAGAAGAGAGAGAATTAAGGGAAGTACTGGAGTACTCGTAATTTTCTGCCTTTTGTAAACATGACTGCTATTTCATACGGGCAAAAAAAACCACCAGAGCCTCACAGAGCCTCCACCAGAGCCTCAGGATTTTGGTGGCATGCAATAGCAGTCGTGTTTACAAACGTCAGAAAATTACGAGTAGATGTCTGATAGTGCAGATAATACCTGGGTATCAAGGGTAAGCCTGTCGAACCCCTCTGACTGGCTGGTTTCCTTTTGGCCACGAAAAGAACGGGATTTCCTCTAGATAGACGGGGGCTTAGCCGACTTTTTCTTCCACCAAAAATTAGTGAAGATTGGCCGAGTTGCTGCAGAAAAAAAACAAAAAGCAGTTACACACGTTGTAATTTGTACCAATGAACCAAACTTCGGCGGGCTTATTCTCACACCCCAGTACGAGTACAAGCACCAGTATCTTGGCAATGGCTGTGACGATGCAGTTGGGGGTAGTGATGGGCAATTACGATCGATTCAGTGAGCTGGCATAGTTTGTATGGGGGTTTGGTTGGGTGAGAGATATTTCACAAACAATATTCAGGACTAGTGCCCTCAGTCGTCTGGCCGGGTGGTCGCCGACGACAGTCCGATGGTGTCACTCACGTCCTAAAAGGGGGGACAAAAGATGTAGGTCATAGACGGCAGCCCAACTACCCGTACCACCCCTGGTAGGCTGTTCTGGCACCACCTTTTTTTTCTTCCGTTTTTTCCCCACCTTGATTTCCTTAATGTATTTGAGTACTTCCATTTTCATCGCGTATTCGGAATCAGGTATCATAATATTAAAGATTTATGTCTTAATACTATGACCAAACATGGCTAGTAGTAATTTCTACTCCTTACATCATTTATTCTCATACCAGGCCAAGCTTGTTCTCTTTTACCTCTTAGTTCACACACAGGTCATCTCTGCGCGCATCAAAATTGGTTTCCCATTTTGGAAGAGCTATCATGAACCCATAGAAAGTATAGTGTTCATGCTCCTTGAAAGATTGCGGTGGACGGCGCCAGTAGCTGGTGAAGCCCATGTATGAGAATGGACTAACACTTTAGAATTTATTGCACCGTGCTTGAAAAGCGGAATCAAGGCTACCCTCAGCAGTGAATGAACACCTTCCCTCATTCTACCGTCACAGTTGCCGTCACTACTTTCATAAGGATCATTATTTTCACTTGCCATCGGCTACATTATCCTCTTTGTGTTAAACACACCAAATCTTCGATATTTCAAATAATTCTGACACACCTTCCGGTACTTTTATAGCAACCGTATTCCGAATACACGATGAGAATAGAAGTACTATGATACAAGTTACATGCATATCGAACCCGAACACTTGAGTCTGAATTTTGTATGGGCGGTAAGATACGCACAGACAATTGCCATACAAATTATTTATCCCTGTGTTCGGGTCCTATGCCTGTAACTTGTAGTATTTGTCCTGTTGGCCAGTTTTGCGCCTCTACGGTCGACAGTCATCGATAGCCTCCTACCCCGCCCGATGGCGTCAAAACAGTCCATCCCGTCCAAGGAGGAGACTGTCTCGTCAATCATCCTCACCCCGTCTTGCACGGACCGGACCCTAGGAGCGCTGCTAACTGTAGGTGTATCAAAACTTTATTATCCCAATCGAAGTGATGGCTTTACCGCAAGTAAAGGAAAATTCACCGCCCGCAGCGACCTTCTCCTATCTCCTCTAAAAGGGTGCCCCACACCCTGAGGCGTTTCCGAGGGATTACATTTAACAAGTTAGGGGTGTGTTTTTTTTTGTTTAAGCCACGGTACCTTACTGGCGCGGCCGAGTTGCTGTGGGGCACCTACATAGAGTAGTCATCGGGGAGCCAATAGTAAGCTCATAATTAGTAATCGAATGCCGATTGATGAGCAGGCGAAAATCGCTCCCATAGAATGGACGTTGTTTGCCCCCCCGGGGGGTACCCAAAAGTAATAAGGAGTTCTAGCTGACTAGGGAGTAGTTTGGTACACTAAAATCGGGATTTCACAGGATCAGTGTTGTCCGCGACCAGGGCTGGTGTGTTGACTGGGCTTGGCCATTACCGTTCTATGTTTAGTGACCACTGAGTGAGATGACCGAGGATGGGCTGTCATGGTTGCAGTGTTGAAAGATGGCAGATGGGCTAGATGGATGGACCGGGCCGATGGATGGACCGGGCCGATGGAGGGTAGAGAGGTGGAGGGCGGATCGTGGTGTGGTGAATACTGTACCCAAGGAGTGTCGTGGGTGGTAAGGCTACATCTCGATCGATTAATGGAAGCTTTTTTTTGTGGCTTCCCCCGCCAGCAGCGGTACTCAACTCGCCTGATTAGACTTGCTGCCCTTTTGATGGGGACCCCACCAAAAAAATACAATTCCAGTCCGGGGACACGAGGAGTAACGGTATCTTCGGCACCTACCGTGCAGAAAATTCTGTGAGCCTTGTTTTTTCCCCTCAGCAGTGGAAAGTTTGCCGAACACGGAAATGATAATACGGAAAAACTGGTTTTATTGGAAACTGAGCGAACACCGGATGAGTCGACTTTGCGCTTGCATATCCAGAGTCAAATCCTAGAAATCTGGTTGGTCTGTAGCCGCATTTGGCTCCCATCTAGGCCCCTTTGCGCAAAATCTCTATGAGACGAGCTTGACTACTGAATAGGGTACAGACCACCGTAGGGAAGCGAAAACGCACCATTCCCCCGCATCATAATTCCCCTCTTACTTAAATGAGAGAGGCCAGCTGATGGACATAACGGTAACTCGCTACGCTCTGGACACCCTACCCCTCTCGGCCGCTGTATCACCCCAGTGGCGCAGTCAGCCCAGTTGTCTTCGGAATATCCACGGTTTATCGAACCTCACCAGATCCTGGTAAGTGCTTTTAGAGAGTGAAAGAAATAAATGCTCCGCCAATGGGAAGTGTTCCATAGTTCCCCAAGTGTGCCAAGCTGTGTATCTCTAAGCACTGCCTGTCACTGGGGGGTGAACGTCCCCAATACCATGCTGGTGAGAAACCCTTCCGGATACCAATTGACGGAGAAATATGCCATCGAAAAAGTGAAACTTGTGTAAAGAAGTACCCTGTCTCCAGCCGACCACAAACGGCCTCCCCTTATCATCCAGTTTATGTTATGAAAGTTCTAGAGAAATTTTAGAAAAATACCAGCATGCATGAAGTAATTCTTGATGTTTTAGGCAGTTTTTACAATACTTTCTCATTGCTTGTGGAATACCCGTAAAAAAGAACTGGGGGGACCGCGTGGATGGGCAAATATTTTGTTCGTCGCAAGGTGAAGCATTGTGATGGCACGTTTTTGCCAAGATTGGTAGAATGGTATTGTGAAGGCACCCCCCCTGTCTTCCGCTGTCTTATAGGGTTTCTCCTGCCACTGATATTCGCTTAAGTTGCTGCTCCCTACTATCGCGCTACATGCCCATCGCTCTCACTTAGCGCCGTTTCCAATAAAACTAGTTTTGTGGCACTATGTCCCCGAAACAGTAGCCCAGAAACGCCCTGAGAACCTACAGCGTTCCCTTTACATACTAACAACCTATTCACATCATTAGCCACGATATTAGCAATAGCAATCTCCGCATCGTTAGCACCGTCAGCAGCAGCAACAACAGAGATCTCCGGGGGCATGGTACGGAATGTTGGCCAGAGTATCAAGTGCACCTGCAGATCGCTGCCCCTATTCTAAGCACTCTACACTCTTGTGTTATGCCTTCCTTTATCTCTATCTCCCAGCCCAACGGTACGCATCGCCAAAGATCCACCCGACCCACTTGCAATGGAGTTCCTCTCCACCAGCCTCTTGGATGAGGCACCAATTAGTCTAACCCCGTTTTCATATTCACTACCATAACACAGCCCCCACTCCCATAGAGCATGTATTGAAGACTTTTTTGTTAACATCATCGTCGCCACTATCACCATCATCACTCACCCCCACTACTAGTCCCGGAGCACCCTCCTTTGGCGACTACTCCGCAGACCTCGGCACCGCAACCATTGACCCCAAATATCCTGTGGAATATTTCCCAAACCCGCCATTCACATAGGCAATCCTTCCAAGCCCTACCTTTTAGACGTGGATTGGCGGCGACAAGGGAGCAATGGGCCAAGCGTTTATACAACTAACACACGATCGCACACCCAGGAACGGGGAAATTCTCCCCGTTCAACTCGCTCACTAATTAACTCATGGTAAAGACAGGAGTAGATGTAAGCGCAACCCAGTCGTCTCATCCTGTTCGAACTTTTCTTTCAGCTTTCCGGGCGGATGCGCCGATCCAAAACCCTAGCGTGCTCCTGTAGCCGAAATGCTTTTCCGAAGGCCAGAGCGCATGCCCGAAGCCAAAACCCGTTCCCCATAACAATACAAAGCAACTATCATGAGAACATTTCACGATTTCCAGCACTACCATCGCCCCCGCCGCACGCCGCGCGCACACCTTCATCCTACCTATCCTCAACACCCAGACTCCGCACCTCACCCCCCCTAACTTTCAAACCCCGCCCAAGCCAATCCAGTCCCCAGGAAGGACATCGCCTATACTCACACAAGCCCCACCTGCGCCTCCCCTCCCACGCTTCTCCCATTCCCTAGCTAAACCGCCACTCCAGCATCGCCGATGACACAATGCACAAGCAGTACCTACCCAATTTTCTTAACTAGGACTACCAAGAGCCTTGGGCGGGCCCAGATGGTTTTCTGCGGCCCGTCCATGGGCCGGACGGCAGGCCCCTCAGGGTGAGAGGGGGGTAGTCACGGACGGCAGGAGATGAGAGAGGACCGCAGGGAACGGGGGGAGCGACGGCGGAGGGCTGTGGAGGACTGCCACGGATGGTAGGGGATGGTAGTAGACTGAATTAAAAGGGGCGGGGTATTTTAAAAGCTCTTAAGGTTCATGGCCTTACACAAGTCTGGATGTATTTTCTTCGTAGTTGGCTGGAGTGTCTGGAGGAACCACTCCAGGAGAAATATATATTATTGCTCACAAAGTTTCTTCCCATTTTCCTTTATCATGTTTGTTTTATTGAGCTCTGTCTCACTTTTACTCCCCCCAGGAAGCCTGAGCCAATACTAGAGCAACCTCTACAACAAAATACCGCCTCGAGATCGCCCAGGCTATGTATTCCACCAACGCCACCTCCGTCGGGAGTGAGATGCTGCCCGGCACGCTCTCATGATAGTCGTTTTGTTTCCCGGGAATGCTCCGGCTTTCGGGAAAGCATTTCCGGAATAAAACCTGCCTCCCACACTATCATATCACTTTATCCATCACTCGGGATGCAGATTCGGACTGCAAGCCCCGCTAATACAGACGCTCCATATCACGCTCCACTCCATGAGTGCCTTACTATTCTATAGCATTAGGAGCCTGGTTACTAGCAAATTCGTCCATAGATTGTGGCATGCGACTAGCCTTGCCAGAAGTTGAGGGAACAGACAAAATCCGATGATTCGTTCAGGAGCGGAAAGCAAATCCACAAATTCCAAATCTTTGATCTCGGCCCAGTTCATCCGCTGGTTTGACCAGATTTCGGAACAGATCTAGGCAGAGTCGGAACCATGAGATATACCACTCATGCAAGAGCACACTTTCCCACCACCCTGCACCCCGCGTCGTTCCCTGGCAGCTCTTGCATTCCTACCGTAAAAACTCAAATAGAAGAGAAATGTGCTAGGACGTTGGAATTTCCCTTCTCAGCTACGCGAGGGGAAAACACTGCAAACTCAGCCCCCCGTTGAGACATAACAAAAGGAATATACGAGGCGCCTTACTAGGAGAGGCAGCTCCAACGTCCTAGCACATTTCTCTTCTATTTGAGTTTTTACGGTACCTCTACCCTCGAAATGCATTGTCTCACTCAATAAGGTTTGCCATCCAATCCAAGGCGGCAGCCCAAGGATTTCACTACCTTAGACGGACTGGTAGGCACAACCCTCCAGCCCTGTAGGGGAGACTTAGGCAGGAATCATGTAATCGTTTCGATTGAAGAGTTCATGGTTATTTAAGCTGCACCCCTGGGTTAATTCCGAGCAAACATGGGCTATCACTCATATCCGACCTACTAAACTTGAAGCCCCCCTAGAACAAGCAAAGGAGCGAACATAACTACCGCGTTCAGCTATGTGCTATAAATGTTGTCATCCTGTTTTCGGTGTCTAATACAAAATCAGTTGGTGGGGGGGAGATTTTTTTTCTTCCACTTTCTAAGTTCCAGTTCCAGCATGTCATGCTTGACTAGCATAAAGATTGTAGGCGAGTGTGTAGGCGAAGGCTAGATCTGATGCTTGCTTACGGATTTCAACACTCTTATGGATACTTTAATTATTTCCTTTGGGTACTCAATATTGCAGTATATTAGGTCTTCTGGGGCACACAGGATTGATCACGGGAGAAATCGAACCATGTATTACATCTGTTGTAGGTGGCTGGTTTTGAGGTTTAATGCGGGATCCTGAACCGCGGATTAAATACGTAGTGTGATAGACACGAGGATGCAAACCGCGATTTCAGAAGTCGTAAGCTGTGTTCATCCGAGTGACCACACTAACTTAGGCTTAAATGTTGGGCTATCGTACCTCTTACCCGATTCCCATAAAAGCGAGTACCTGATATGCGTCCCTCATTCACTATAGTGCATTAAAAGGTAAAATAAAAGTATAAACAGGTATCAGGGAAAGCTAAGCGAAAAGGTGATGGTGGGGTCGGATAAGCTGAGAGAGTAAGTTTGGGGAAAGTTGTCATAGGGAATATAGTTGATTCTGCCGAGTTCCGATCCCCTTCTTCTAAAAAATAGGCTATGATGGTCTGGAGTAACTTGGGTCCTTATTCTTTCAACATCGCCAGCGGTGTCCTATATATACACAAAGTTGACTACAGAAAGCATTCCTTCAACTTCGTCCAAGTTCTCCACACTCGTTCCATCGCCGTCTCCTTCTTTCCACACTCAAACTTTTTCCAAAACAATACGTCCCTTAATCCCTTACCTCCGTTTCGTTTACTGACAGAGTTCCTCCATTCCCAAACGTTCCTGCTACCTTTTTCCGTTTTGCTAACCTCGTTGTGTGACACATGTACGTTCCATCTCTTAGTTCCAAACCTTTAGTACCTCTAGCTCAAGTTCCTGCATCATCTCAAAACATCTCCACTGCACCTAACCTTTTGTCCAAACATACCACCGCTTCAACTCTTATGTTCTCCCACATTCTCCAAACAAACTTCTCCTGCGCCAAACGTCCCTTGTTGTAGTGCGTGTCGTAGATATGGAACCTTCGTGAAAACTCTAACACTTATGCTACAAAATGTCGGGTTGGTACAACCCAGTGCCAATTGGGCAAAGCGTATGGGATAGTGCTCGACACACAGGGGTTTTTGTGTCTCGGAGGTTAGCGGAAAAAGGTAAAACCGGTTCTCGGGCCAGCGCGGGGTCATAGAAAATAAGATAACTTAGCATTTCCCCCACAAAATTTGCAACTCTTCGCTTGAGTCACGAGTCTTCACTTTCATCCCCTTTCCATTTATGGTCATCGTGGCCTTGCATTCCCACTTTTTTAGCTAATCCAGAGTCGCGGGTTCTGGGCCAGTCTCAAATTGGGTACATGGTTAAGACTCTAGCGGATTTAGTTGAGAGGTATAAACTCAATACTGAATTCTTTCAGGAGCATGTCCAACACACAGATGGGGGGATTGCGAAAAACAATGTGACTGTGAAGGGGTATTGGAGCGGTGTTGGGGAGCTCGGAAGGGGAGGTTCTGGTGTCGTCCGTAAGCGGATTCATGATACTACAGGCAACTATAGGGCTCTAAAGATAATTGATAGGAGGTTGCCTTAGAACCAAAATTACACTAGTGAGCTCCATATGATGGCCATATTATCAGAGGTTTGTGCTCTCACTCCCAGGGGAAAATGCCTAGTTCGCCGCACCTACACTGTTTGCATGCTGTGGTTAATGGGGGTCGCTTCAGCATCGATCATTATATGTGGAGCTCCTGGGATGGCTCGAGGACCCCGAGACTCCGTACATCGCAATGGAATATTTTAGGGAGGGCGATCTTACCATCTTACCAAACATATCGGTACACCGCTACGACAAGAAACCGTTCAAACTATTTCAAAGCAGATACTTCATGGCCTCAAAGTGATGCATAAACAAGGGATAGCTCATCGGGATACAAAGCCTTCTGTATGATTCTTGCCACTAAATACCTCCCTTGACCGCGAATGCATAGAACATTTTTGTAGTTTCTATGTCTCCCGTGTGGGTTACCCTAGGGGATTTCGGGGTGTCGAAGCGGGTCCTGGCTCAAGATATCATACCACCGCCCTCCGCACTCAGGTGTCAACCCCAGTGTACGGCGCTCGCGAGGTTCTAGGGTTTGACTCCAATAGCGAAACCCCGGACCAAACCAACTCCGTTGGCGTTTGGTCATTCGGATGCGTGGTATATGAGCTGCTTGTGGGGGAGAAACTATTCGCATCATTGGGTGATGTATCCCCCTACTTCTTCGGGATAATGCCCTTTCCGGAAGATAAACCAAAAGGGCTATCGTCGCCAACTAAGAATGTTAGAGTTTCTTTCTTAAGCTCTATGTTCCTAATAGGCCCCGGGGATCGCCATACTGCAGCCAACTGATCCGCGATTGGTAGTCCCTCAGAGTGACAAGGAGGATAGAGGAGACGATCAAAATGAGATAACACAAAGCGCCTCAATCTATTGCATGGCCACTTCCCAAGGCATGCCGGCCAAAAGAATGTGAATCTTACAATCCCAGTACCGATTCTGCTCTAGATTGACATAATTCTCAAGACTGAGTAGGCCGAGTGCGGTTCCAGGGGCTGCAAGTTTAGATCGGAAGGTATCATTCTCATGGGGATAAGTGTGAAACACTACAATAGTTTTTTTGTGAAGTCTAGTGAATGATAGCCGATGCCCCAGCGTTCGTCTAGAGAAGAGAAGCACTAGCACGGCGGCCTGATGAATCTTTGCTTGTTTGCTCTCACACTCGTGAAACAAAGTCTATCAATAGATCTTTCCAATACCGTAAAAACTGTAATAATTGAGTGGTGTGCTATGTAGTCAGAGTTGCCCCCTCTGGTAAGGTCTCTTGTTTTTTTGTTTTTTTGTCTCTCAGAGGGGCTGAGCCGTCTTTTTTTTGCGGTACTTTTCGCACCTTTTCTCAAGTAGGGAATTCCCGACTACATAGCACACCACTCAATTATTACAGTTTTTACGGTAGGAAGAGGTGCAATCGTTGAAACGGTTACCGTGCAGTTGGGCGCAGTGGATGCAATCCTAAATTATCGAACGACACAAAACCTTTATCGGTACGAACGACGATGATAGAGAAAATATATTAGAGAACAAGAGAAAGAATAAAGAGGTCGTGTGGAATAATGAATGACTTTAAAAGACAAGAGATGACCGTAGAACCAGGAGAGAAAATGCGATCAGTGACGGATAACAAAAAGAACAAAGTGAAGAACAGGTCGCCTTACATCCTTATCAATAGAGAACCTTCTCCCGGGAAAACTCCCTACCCATGCGGCATCGCTTTGCCGGGAAGCTTCTGAGGTAGAAGCTCCATGGCCGAGGGTAGAGTTATGCGGCCTGCCTCAGGTCTAGTGCATTGCTGAGGGCGAGATCGGTGTTCGGCTATCAATAGTGTGTCATGTTTCATTGAAGGTGGATTAGTGTTTGAGATTGTCGCATCAGTAACGCAGGGTCGGGATGTCGGATGGTACGAAGCTAACAGTGGTGGAACGTTTGCGAAGCAACTCTCTGTTTAAGGTTATCCTAGTTGCATTTCCCAACCTGCTGGAATGGAAAATATTTATGTGGTGAGCAGCCTAAAATGGTTAATCTCCAACTCAATTGCCTCAAGCACAAGGAATAGGGGTGAACAAAGAGCTCACATTTTAGGGGTCTGCTGTTGTTTATCAAGCTGTGGGCGGTGCGCTCCAGTCTGTTCTAGGTCGTCTTCCCCGTAACAATATTTCTGCTCGGGTGGGCCAAGAGATTGCGATGAATTAGGGATGTTGGAGTATTGAGGGCCTCGAGCTCAGGTGCATCCTAGGTTGTCTCCCCTGTAGCAATATTTTTGACAAAGTGGGCCATGAGATTGCCCTATAATAGCGATGCCGGACCGGTGAGGGAGAATACTTAGTAAGATTTATTACTCACGAAGAAGGTAAAGTATACGACCGATTGGTTACTAGTGATTCAAACCTTATTCTGACCTCTTCGTATGATAATAGGCTTCACATGATTATAGAAGGATGGTGAGGTGGTTGGCCTATTGTGGTTTGCTAATAAAATAAATACAGTGCCCACTATCAACATTAGAAAGGAGAAAAGGTTTGTGTACAATAGCCCCCTCCCAACCTACCCCAACTCCCTCTCTGCACCAGCTTAAAAACCTCAATCAGCAAAAGATTCTCGCCGCATGTGGCTCTTTTTATGACTTCAGAAAAAGGGTAATTACCTCTACTTGTTACAATCAGCGCCCTTTCCATCAACGACTTCAATCTCCTTAAAAGGGGTTGCAGTCGACGGCCCTGGACGCCTCATATTTTTCGCTTTCCTTTCTCCCCGCCTGCTTTACTGCCTGCTTTGTATAGAGAGCCATCATCATTACATAAACCAATCCCAAAGGGATACATGGGATGATTTCAGATTTGGCTTCAAGCTTTTTATGCAACTTATCCATATCCGACCCCGCCTCCGCTTTCAGTTGAGCCGCCAACAGATCATGCGCGGTCCGAAACTCCTCTCTCAGTTGATCTGCGGCCAGAACAATTTCCATAGCCTCGTGTTGTTTGATCGCATTATCCAAGGAACACTGACTCCAAAGCAAACCAGCACCACCAACAACAACGACTGCGAACTGGTGGTTCTTGCCGAAATACCCTAGAAGCACAGTACTTAGTCAATATCGACCTAGCTTGTTAACTTCAACCTGCTAGGGATGTAAACTCACGGAGAACCTGACGTGCATACTCTAAAAACAGCGTATTTGGTTCATCAGCAGATATCTAGTTAATTTTGACCTCTTGGGGATGAGGACTTACGAATAGATTGAGTGGAAAACATCCTGGACTTTTCCTAAGTTAGTCAAGTGCTTGGCTTTGTGCAAACAATAAATTAGCAGAAGGACATACTGTTTTATATTATTTCGCTTTATAGGTTGATTTCCTGCGCTGACGGCGGGAGAATTGGATCGTGGTTGTGTTGGTTATTTGGGGGTTGTAGCCGAAACCGAATCGGTGATCACTAGAATTGTGGTGGATGTTTTTATACTAGCAGTGTGGGGTAGGGTCATATCATGGGGTAGTTAGACGGTCACGCTTGGTGTTGAGTCCCGTTGTGACTCACCCACTTAGTAGATAGCTTGGCGTGCAGAATTTTCTGTATATAGCCTCTTCAACCTTCTGTAACTAGACAAGCGGGCACAACACACAAGTCAAGCACACTATTGTCAACGTTTCCTTTTTCTACTTTGATTGGGTCAAGCACTTCTCTCCTACTATCCTCTATCCGATGAATTAAGCGGGTCAGCTTCGAGTCAATCCTCTACCCAACTATCTTACGGTTTAGAAGAAGGTCACGCCGCGGGCGACAGGAGTGGAATACAGCTTGCGCGACACACCATCCACACAAGGGCAGAAGTGAGAGAGCCCGACAGCAGTCGGCTTCAAGGACTCACGAAAAGCTTGGCGCTTCGCAGCAACACGATCGCAACCCCGCACAACAACTCCCGAGCACAATGCGGTGGAATATAGCATCCGGAAAGCGACGCGAAATGACCTTAAATGCGAGGGTCTGAATACTCGTGCCAAGGTTGCTGCGCAACCCCCGGATGTTCGCAGGCTCACAACCTGGGGCACTCTAAAGAGTGCCTTACAGCTCAATGCAACTTTACAGCTCAATGCAAGTTGTGGCTTAGCTAGTAATTTTATGACTCATAATACCTTTGTGACTCAGCAAAAACTTTGTGACTAAGCAAAACTTTGTGGCTTAATACAAATAATGAAAATAAAAGCTTCACTTGTCATTATCAAAGACTACCTATTTTACAATCATTGAAGATTGGGAAAAATAATATAAATTAGAATACTATTTTATATAAATGTTAAATAAAGAAATTCAAGTTGAGCAAGAAAGTCTTACTTAGTACAAGGCACAGGGGGTATGTTTTCGCACACACCACTTTGTGACCCACCAATTTTCTAGTGTTTTTTGCTGGTCAGCCACTTTGGTGTGTGCGAAAACATACCCCCTGTAACTTGTAACTAATTTATGCTGAGTCACAAAGGTATTATGAGTCATAAAATTACTAGCTAAGCCACAACTTGCATTGAGCTGTAAAGTTTCAGTGAGCTGTAAGGCACTCTTTAGAGTGCCCCAGGTTGTGAGCCTGCGATCATCCGCGGGTTGCGCAGCAACCTTGGCACGAGTAATCGAACTTCATTCTTTGGGCATGAATTTCCCTCAAAGTGAGGGTGAAACAGGTGTCCCTCGAGCCCAAGCCTACAGAATCTACCGGCGGTGGAAAATGTATGGCGACATTAATCCTCAAACACCTCGCACTGGAAGGCCCCCAAAGCTCAATGACTGTGATAAAAGATACCTTGCCTGGTTATCTGATGCGCATCCTCATACGGCAGCTAGAGAGCTTTTACATGAATCCAGACTTGATGTTGGGGTTTCAACTCTCGGTCACTACCTCTGTAGCCTGCAATGGCGGGCTTTTCTTGCGCGACGCAAGCCATGGATAGGACCTCTGAATAGGCAACAAAGAAAGAGATCGTGTAGATTACGGCGCAAGTGGAATATTTCAGTTTGGCGGAAGCATTGTTATGCCGATAAAGTATATCTTCAAATTGCTAATGGAATGGGTTATAGACGAAAAGTGCTACAACTTCCCGGACCCAATGCCACCTATGATTTGAAGAACCCCCAGCCAACCCTCGTCGGGAAGAGCACTGTGGCCAGCGTTTCGGCTGGTCTTACCAATGGTTTCCACACACCGCTTGTTCCTATGCAAAAACTGACCAAGGATGAGCGAAAGAGTGATAGAGATCGTCTGTGCTTCAATTCACACTAGTATGTCCATGAAATTCTCATTCCACATGTTCAACCACTCTATAAGAAACCTGGTGGAGCTGAGGCTAGTGTTTAAACTATAGAGGATGGTGCCAGCTATCATACTTCTAGTTATACGGAGAAATATCGCAAGCACCTTGGTATAGAAGGGATGGATTGGCCTTCCTACTCACGTGATTTCAACCTAATCGAGAATGTTTGGCTTTTAGTCGAAACCCATTATAGGAAAGCAGTCTGAGAGAGGAGGAGAATACCCCATAGTGAGCAGGAGCTGATTGGACTAGCACAGAAGGTATGTGAGGAATTGCCGTGGGAGAGAATTTCTGGTTTCATTGATAGTATGCCAAGGCGTGTAGCTAATTGTCTTAACTGAGGAGGTGGCCCTACCCGTTGGTAGAAGACTAGAGCGCTTCTGGTATAATATTACTATATATTCTTAGTTTGATAAAATCTTGTTTTATTGTGCTGTATTGCAGTGTGAAAGTTTAGGGCCCGTTAGGTTAATAATCAATGGTTTATCTGCTGTTCCAGAGATAACTTGTGACAGCCATGAATGGTTTGTTGAGATTCAGACTACCTCAAGGAAATCTCTTCGGTTAAGTAGACCGTTCAACAGACCACGCATTAGTCACCCTTGAAAGGTTTTCACCATCAAGCTTTTCATGCACAAGCTTACAATCACCTTTCAGTTTTGAACACACCGCAGCATCATTAATTATGGGATGAAGGCAAAAGAACATCAGTACAGAGGAACCCTGTCCTCCGCCAAGTCTCTAGTTTCAAGTTTCTTCTTCTACTCTGCCAACAATTCAGCAAACTCCATCGACACTGTCAATCTCTCATCCATCTGGTGATGAGGATGCTTACTCTATACTAGCTAGTTTCAGTATCCCAAATGCTTCCACGATCAGAAATACCCGTAAGAAGGAGCTGTTTGCACCTTTAAGTTCCAAGGCTCCTGATTCTGGTTCTACTCTCACTCCTTCTATCATGCCTCTGGCTGGGCTATCCCAAGTACAAACCACCATGAAGATACAGGGAAAACCTGTCAGTAAGACTCCTGAGATGACGTAGGTAATGGTTCGAGATTAGGGTTCCCTACAGGACGGGGCAGGGTAGGGGCCAAGGCGGGGATAGGGGCAGGGAATGCCCAAAAAGACACCCTGCCGCAGGCCGTTGCGTGGACAGGGGTGGGAATGGGGCTGGGGGCCTGTATTTTTTGGGACCCCTGAGCCCCTGTAATGAACTCTATTTGAAATGTTGTATAGCAAATTCATGCTGGAAAGGGTTTGGATAATGGATTCAAGTATGAAGTATGGCTGGAAATTTGTCAAGTAGTCGTTAAAATGCGTGGAGTACTAGTAGATGATACCCTTATAGGACAGAAGTGTCAGTCTAAACGTGAGAATGTACTTTCCCTATATTCTATTCTAATAATGCCCTTGTCCAACAGTATTGCTATATAGTTAGAAAAGAAGTATGATGTATGTACATAGCTGGGTAAAATGAGTGGATGGGAATGCGATCGATTAAATAGTGCTTTGACAGCACCAGATGAAGTGTGAAATATGCAAATAATGGTAAGGAAACACACTCTGGATGCATGTATATGTTATTAAAAATTGGAAAACATAACAATTGTCCCCAGAGCGATCTGTATTAGATTTACCTATATCATTATTTGATGTTTACAGATGCTGGGGTAATTATGCTTGGATGCATGCACTAACATCTAGTTATCTGGCAGAGTTTTCTGGCGTTAAATGAATTTAGCTATAAGCCATGGGCAAACTGGTTTAGGCTTGCAGAAATATTCGAAAAGGTTTCAGGTAGTGGTGATCGCGGATTATATCCGAGCAGAATTGGTAACAAAGTTTCTTTTTCTTTCACTCTTACCAAATCTAAACTAATGGAGCTATCAGCAGGTAACTGTAACATGTGTACATGTTCCGGTAACGGTACACAGGAGCGGGCAGTGCAGGATCTCCCATGTTGAGTTGATTTATATTTGGTTTATTTGATTTGATTTCAGCTCCGCCACTGTTTTTGATTCATATAGGCTATGCTATCGTATTGCTATGTTTAGTTTACTGTGTTGGAAGTTTATATTTAGGATTCCGGGTATGGAATGGTCATGTAACACTGGCGAAGGCTGCACATTGTTTGTTTGCTTCTTTCTTTGGTCTTGCAGGATTACAGGATTCCGGTATGTGCGCAGCTACTGGTAATGATCCGGATTGCAGGAAGGCTATCGCTCTTGGGTTTTGTATTTAAACCAGTCTCCTGGCTAGCAGGAGACAGCAGACTACGACAGAGCTTCAGTCTATGAATACTCATGTTTGAACGGCAATCCCTGAGTCCCTGAGTCCAATTTGTCCTTCCACTATTATCATTCTACCTACCGGTCCCTTGAAGCCTCCCTTAGCACCAGTGTTAGCAGTTCTATCGCCGGTCCTATTGTATTTTCCTTAGAGAGGAATAAACCTATTACATTTTTTTGCCTACAGCAGGTGAAAACCCTTTGTTCTCAGGATTGGGAACAGTCTGGTAGGATTGATCACCCTTCCAGTATCTTGATAACTAGTTAGAAGCAGGAGCGGCAGGGAAAGGAACTCCCGGCTCAGGTGCTATATTCACAATAGCAGAACACAGGAGCAGAAGCGTTACCAGGGCCGGTAGGGCCTACAATCGTCCATCAACAGAACCTAAATCAGCAAAAACAACGTTTACTCCAGAGGGATAGGGCCCGCGTCCGGACGGCGTGCGTCCGCCCCATTCGTTCCGTACATCCTAAACGTCCGCCTTTGCGTCCTGTGCGTCCTGAACGTCCTGAACGTCCGGGCGTTCTAGGATTGCACCTCCTGCGCCTGGTGCCTCCCAACACCCTTGTTCCCGTCCTCACCACCCGGCGCACTTGTCACGGCCTGATTCCGTCCGAACACCCACCTTCAGTCTCATCTCGCCCGGGGGTCTCTCGTGTAGACCTGCCAGATTCTGGGAGCCCGACGGCCTAGATTCGTCCGAGGACGCCCCATAATGCTTGCAACACCCTACCGACACTCTACGCGGACTCCTCCCCTCGTCCGCACCCTGCCGGCGCCCTTCGCGGACTCTTACCCTCGTCCGCACCCTGCCGGTCCCACTACGCAGACGCCTACCTTCGTCCGCTTTCAC
>Ga0307517_10002474_pt1 | contig 29563 bp, 35 predicted proteins | sample 23_EM_MG_FD_194515 | JGI IMG/M metagenome (GOLD analysis project Ga0307517, IMG submission 194515) | Populus trichocarpa ectomycorrhiza microbial communities from riparian zone in the Pacific Northwest, United States - 23_EM | ecosystem: Host-associated > Plants > Roots > Unclassified | place... | reverse complement strand
CGATCTCCTTCCCACGGAGTTGGCTGCAACAGCGTTCGACAAGCTAAAGGATGAGGTTAAATGGCAAACAATGTATCATCGTGGTAACTATTTTTTTTTCATACATACATATCGTATATGAACTACACTTGAATAGGTGGAGAAGTTCCAAGAATGGTGGCTGTTGAGGGGCATGTAGGGGATGATGGAAGGTGAGCCCTCTTTGAATGATCTTTTGTTTCTTTTGCTCAAAATTCCAATAGCTACCCAGTATATCGTCACCCTGCTGACGAGTCTCCACCGTTATCACCTTTCTCTCCCACAGTTTCTCTCATTCGCGAATATGTCCAAAAGGTGCGGTGCAAGAGAATCATTTGCTTGTCGTTTGACAATTTGTATACAGAGCCTCAATCATCCAGTCAATCACGTTCTTATCCAGTTTTATCGCACCGGGGCGGACTACATCTCCGACCACGCAGACAAAACAGTTGATGTCGTTCGGGGATCCAACATCGTCAATGTTTCGTTGGGCGCGCAGAGGACGATGACCCTACGTCTGAAGAGGGATCGAAAGCCCAAGGTTGCAACTGACGAGTCAGCAGAGAGTACTGCTAGTAGTACCGCAGCTGGAGCAGGGACGCCACGAGATGTTCAACGCATCCCTCTCCCACACAATTCCATGTTCGTCATGGGCTCTCAGACAAACATGAAATGGCTCCACGGAATCAACCACGACAACCGACCGTTCAACACCAAATCCGCCGCTGAACAATTCAACCAATGCGCACGTATCAGTCTAACCTTCCGACACATAGGCACCTTCATGTCAAAGGACGGCACGAGGATCTGGGGACAGGGTGCTAAGGGCAAGACGAAGGAGGAGGCGGGGTTGATCTCGACGGATCAGGGAGAAGTCGAGAGGTTGATTGAGGCGTTTGGGGATGAGAATCAGCAGAGCGAGTTTGATTGGGATGCTAGGTATGGGACTGGGTTTGATGTTCTGCATTTCGTGACGAAGGGATGAGATAACTGCAAATGTTTCTTGTTCCGATTCCGAGTCAATATTGTACAGACCAATTCATTAGCTATTGACTTATTCAGGAATGCGACGCCAATTCCAACCGATTGTCCATTCCTGACTAAGGGTGTTTCTTTCGGGTCGTTTGGGTGAAAAGCTGGCGTAATTCATCCTCAGACATCGGGATGATTGAAAACATTTTGGAGGTTGCGTGTGATATCCGCGAAATAACGTTCACAGAGAATATGACACAAATCCGAAAGATAGACCTGGGGTCATTTTTTCGGCAACTTCGTGGACCAACTAATCTACTTTGTCAAGTGCAATCCAGTTTCAAGTTGTTTGGGGAAATGAATCATAGCCGTGATCTAGCTATGGCACCATTGAGGGATATTGTATTGAGAATACTGCAAATTGCCTTGGCAAGATGTTCGGGGTTCTCTTGGACTATCTGGTATACAGTATCAGAAAGAGACTGGTTGAATGAAGAGAGGATTTACCAGGTGTCCAGACTCTTCTATCTTCATCACGGACGATACAACGCGTCCTTCGGAAACATCACTCAATGAATCCTGTATAAACCCGGGACTTAACGTGCGTGGTGAATTGGGGTTTCACACTCGAGACTTGCAACACACTCACACCATGTCATTACGGGTTCCCCAAATTAGGTGTGTAGAGATGAAGTGGCATACTCTGCCCAGTTGGATTGCCCCCTCGAAATGTGGTTCGACATCAGGGTACGAAGCAGCTTCCAACCTCCGATTGCATTTGAGAGTAACCCCTCCGGAAGGTGTATCCCGAAGGCCATATTCCTGTAGTTTGTGAGTTAGGTGAAGGGCGTGCGTCAAACCATCACTCACGGTTAGAATGCGTACCACGCGGGGATCCCAAGACCCCCAAGGAAGACGTTTCGTAAAATGCCTGAACGCATCTTCTCTAGATTTCCAGGTGTCTCTGCGAGCAGAGGTTGCTGACACCGCATAATCCATCAACGCCATACGGTTTTCAATATGTGCGTTGAACAACTCTCTCGGTGCCAGTGTAGGTTCGACAAGTATCATTGCGCAATACGGTAGTTCTTGCAGGGGCATTCCTTTCGTGGTGAGAATTCTTGATTTTGCATTCAATTTTCAAGGAAGGAGATTCGGAGTTATAGTAATACTCACATCGCGGCGGCTCCTGCTGAATGGCCTATAGCAATAACGTGATGGCCCTTCACATGGTGGGATCGCAGAAAGGATGTCAATGCTACAGTCCACTCGAAGGCAGCTGTTTGGTATTTTTTCTGCAGAATTATTGTGCGATTCTTTCAGAGGGAAATGCAACTTACATACACCATTCCGACGGTCGTTGAGTATATCATGATTCAGGACTGCTGAATCACCGTGGCTCTGCCAGTCAAATGCCCAAACCTCTCGTATACGACGGTTTCTGTTTTTCGTACACTGCGTCTCGACGATGGATTCTATTACGGGTTCCCATTGCTCCTTGTCTGATGGCGAATTTTCAAAATCAAATTTGAGAAATAGGGCCGTTAGAAATGACTCACGTCCCCCGATGCAATGAGTAAGAAGTAGAGTCAGGCCAGTTTCCTCGGTATACGGCAGTATTTTGTAACGATTTGCAACCATTTTCAGGCCTGAATTCCCAGGGGTGTCGAATACGTGTCGTTGAATATCCATGGGTACAAGGGGGTGTATCAATCGCATTGGAGGAGAATCAGAGGGGGAATCTCAGCATAAATATGCAGACGAGGTCCCGGTCAAGTGGGCAATAGTGCTCACTGCATTGGTCGGCTTCTAGAATGATTGGACAACTCCTGGAGCCCTCGTTGTGCACGTGTTTGCGGCGGGAGTTGTCAGAGAGACTTTTTTCTGCGAGCATGCGCCACCTCAAGTCGGCGACTCTGAAAATGGAGATCACTCTGTACGGAGCCAACCACGGGTCTAAGAAATTACATGTCAGTAGAGAACTGGAGTGACCATTGGTAGTAGGTGATTTTGTGTAACCCACCAATTTCAAGTAATGGTCCGTGTTTGAGTACCTTGAATTCCCATCAAGAAAATCTCCGAGGCGAGAAAATTCGATCGAAGCGTCGTGAGTCCCGACTCACGAATCGGAAGGCGTACAATTGTGCACGGAGTCACCGTTGCATACTTCGAACGATTGAGTCTCACAGGTAGGTAAAGTTTCCTTGAAAGGCGGAGTGGCTCCAGTCATATAAAGTTTCCCGTCCGCGGAAGTTGTTTCTTGAGTGGATTTGCCCAAATCCTCAAAAGTATTCGTGGAGAGTGGTGTCATATAGGTCATAAGCACTTCTAGAGCAGAAATGACGAAAATTGAATGAGGACAAGAGCCTAAGGTGTCGAAACCGGAGCACTTTCATTGTACTCCAGCCGAAATTAAAATGATCCACATTTTAGGGATCGAAGACCGTTGCTAAGTACCATTGGAGGTATGGCCGCATTCAAGTATCAAGGTGGTCGGAGAAGAATATTACGGCAAGGCGGTCCGTGCGGCCACCCTTGCAATTGCTCTTGGTTCTTACATTCAAGTAACCGATAATATTTTGGCCCAATGTCTCTCACGAACGAAGGACCTGAAGCTCAGAACGCTCTCTTCGACGATTCTCCAGCCAAACATGTCCCTCCCAGTTTAGTTCGCTCGACAATACGTCTTGAATTTCCGCCATCCTATGTTTTAGTTGGCGTCTACAGATTACTCACAGACAAGAACCTGTACAAGCCAGCTTGGGACAAGTGCAGGCATGCAGCAAGGCGAGGTGCGATAGTTGGAGCTTCTTGGGCATGTCTTACCACCCTCGGTGCTAGTCCTCTGCTCTGACTAGTTTGAATTAGGCACTGTTGACATTTTCAATTCAAAAGAAGTTGATCAAAATTTTCCTTTCGAAGTATGTCCAGACTTTGTTTATTCCCTTGGTTTTATAATGGATATCAGTTCACCTCGTGTTACGGGCCTCTCGTCTGACAGCGTTTTTGGCTTTCGAGTTCCATTCAACATTCACACTTGTAAGATCATTATGTCTCGGCGTTGCGCTCCTCTTTGCATTCACATGTAGATGCGGCCATAATGATTGTCGGATCGCAAGTCACATTCATCATGAGGTACTTTCTTAGGCGAAACATTGGCATTGCCAGGGATCGCGCCTGGGATCAAACTGTAGCATCTCGCGGGAAGGGTCCGGACTTCTGGCAGCCATATGTCGAAGAATGGGAACATCCTCCGCGGATTGACGTTGACTCAAAGAAACAGCACCCTTTCATGAAGGGGTGGATGAAAGGTCGGTTTGGCTTGTTCGTTGTCAAAAATGGTATGTTTTACGGCAACATGGTAGTATGGGATCTCTCTGATATCTCTCTAGTCCTACTTGCTCCGTTTCAACTTTACCCGATTGTGGGTATAGTCATTTCTGCGTGGTTTAGGGCTCTTGGCACAGCTCAGACCCTGCACAAGCGCGTAAGTAACTTACATGAGCCAACCTTCATCCTGGCCTCATCTCATACTATCTAGTATTTTGAATCGAAACGGATGACAGAACAACAAATCGCGATCTTTGTGGAAGAAAGGAAGTGGGACTATCGGAGTAAGGAATTAAATTCATTGCTTATATGAGTACTGACTCGTAAACAACTTGAAAGTCTTTGGATTTACAGCAGCCCTACTGGAAGGGCTTCCCATCATCGGTTTGTTTTTCACGGTTTCCAATCGCATAGGTGCAGCGATGTGGGCCCACGGTGTGTTGTCTCTTTGACCAACTTTCATATAAAAGTGGCTGAATCTCGGCAGATTTAGAGAAGAGGCAGCATTTTGTCGCAGAGGAAAGATTACTTGCATCCTGAATCGTACAGGAAAAATATTTGTAGCCCCTATTATCTGCTAGGCCACTTGATCCTCCAACATGCGAAACCATCTTGAACCTCAATTCAAAGTGTTTTCACAAGACCAGCCCGTGAAAGGCAATATCACAGCCACTTCTCCATTTGGTCAACCCCAAAGGTCGAGAGAATGTCAAATTCTGGGGTTGATGTCGGAACCTGTAAACATATATAACGCAATCCCTGGTAGAGTTAGCGCAATGGACCTCTCAACCGACCTTTGAGCACCTCCTAGTCTCCAAATTCTTGATTTCCTCTTACTTTCCTCATCAACGACAGCAAAGTTGTCGAGAACAAAATGAACTCCTTTCTAGACAACGCATTCGGGAAAGGTTTCACTGGGGATATTGACAGTGGGAAAGTGAACGAGAGAGTACCCCCATTGTTCATGCTTCCGCCGATGTACAATGGATATACGAATTATACCTGCCCTATTCTTGAAGGTTAGCCTCTTCCTTATCAACTTCATTGTACCTGACGAGGATGCAGACGAGTACGACGAAGGTAACGACGCCTCGGATGAATATTTGAAGAAATTGGGCCTAGGTGTGTGTTTTTGAAAGTTGGTTCAACGATTCGGATTGACCATTTGTTTTGCCAGGATATATGTCGACAAAATCGCCATTGAACCAAAAAAAGTACGACTCGCAACCAAACCGAGCGAAACCTTCTTCTGCCCATCCTACTAAAAAAGACTCTGCCGAACGCAGCAAAATAGGAGAGTAGCTGATTGTGGGTCGCGGTTCGGCCGAATTATGGTTATGGCTTTCTCAATACAATGTGCCAGGGAATGTGCAATGTAAAATTTTCCCGAATAAAATTCTTGATTTTTCGTTTGCTTAAGCTTCTCCAAGAATAATCCCAACTATCTAAGATGATGTCAAAGTAAGCGCAGTGATGAGACGGTATAGAACCCTTCTGGAGAATAATTAGCGAACGGTACGGGTATGATTCGAACCATCGGTTTCGGATGTACTTAAAATCCAATGCTTCTACGTTGGCGTAGGCCCTCTGAGGCCTTGGCAGTACATTCCACCCAATTTTACTAATGGTGTGACATCCATATCTCGATTCGGGTCAAGTCGATACAAGTGTAAGTTGAATGTTCAGCAACCCAAGCATCGTATTCCAGGTCGTCAACGTAGAGGCGGCCGGACTCATGTAATCGCTTTAATGCAGCAGATTGAAAGGCTGATTTGAAGCAAGATTTGAAGTTCCTGAATGAGTGATAAGTATTGGCTGTAACATTCTTTTCAGCAACAGCGGGCATACGAAATGTAATATCTCACTTCTGGATGCACCTCATCCAGCCAGCGGTGGATCCTCGGCGCGAAGATATCATAACATATGCCCTTTTCGACCATTCCGAAATGCAACTTGCTACAATATCAGATGCTTGATCTATCGGCGGACGGCCAATAACATCAGTATTGGCCAATTCTTGTGTGATGATCGACAAGACAGCCTCTCCATTCAGAGTCGTTGTATACGAACCCGCCAAATACCCGTTGCCGAGACTTTGCCCGAGCGAATTCAGTTGGTCCTCCGACAGATTAACCTTGGCACGCTTCAAGTTCATGGCAGAAGACGCTGGAGGAAGGGTGGATGCAAGGCTCCTTTTAGAAGTCGTTGGTAGCTCGACGTACATTTTTCTGTCGCTTAAAGCTTGCTGGCAGTGAGTATAGGTAATAATGCACCCAGAAGTCCAAATACGTGGTCATGGTCTATCACAAGTCATGGCGATGTGCCCTCCATGCTGTTCCTCCACACCTCAAGTTGGGACTTCGGTCGTCAGAATAATAATTGATTACACACTGGGGCGAAAGTGTTACATCATTATTGAACAGATGATTGTGGTATAGAAATAAACGTCACATAGTTCTTCCGTCTGTTGCCCATGATGAAGATGAATCATTGCCAATAGGGGGGGTGGGGTGAACATAAGAAAAAAAAGAAGTAATGGCGGAACTCATCGATCTAGAGATGGAGCAGATGAGTGAATGACAAGCGGGTAGAAACAAGAATCCCTACCGCCATATCCTTTTGTGATTTCTGTCCTTGTTGAATTGTCGTTATGAGAGTCGACGACGGTCGTACTATTAACATTGTTACTGTCCGTACTGGTGATGATGGCACTACCGTGCAATGGGCCATCTTCGTCAGAATCGTCAGAATCGGATTCATCTTCGGGCGAATTGTCTCGATAAGGTTCAGCGACACGAGGACCACGAGTGCGAGCCGATGACCTCGGATTCTGAGGCCCACGGACATGAGGACTGCTTCGACCGGCTGGAGGCCTCGAAGGCCCTGCATCGTCAAGCTGCATGTCCGCCATGCGGTCTTGTAGTTCGCTTTCTGGTCGCACAGGAGGGATGGGACGCGTCTTCCGTTGTTGCATTAACTTGATGTACTGTTGCATCTCGGGGGACAAAGTCTTCAATTGTTCATTTAAGCGTTCACCACGGTTTCCCGGTCGTTTGTCTTGAGGACGGCGAGTAGGGGCTGTGGGCTGTTGAGCTCTACGAGGTGGAGGCAATTTTGGTTCGTCTTCATGTTCATCACCTGCACAAGGAAGTTAACATATCTGCATAGAACACTTAAATAAACAGCAGCTTACTTGAAAAATCACCATCATCGTCATCGTCATCGTCATCACGGCCGTATGTTGGGTTTGCATCAAATGGGGGGTTTTGTGAAGGGTACCTTCGACGATTTTGCTGTCCAGGTCGAATTGGATATGCATTGAACCCTTCAGGAGAATAATTAGTGAAAGGTACTGATGTGATTAAACCCCATTTTACCTGGAGGCGACGGTGGCCGTGGGCTGAAATTTCTTATCAGACATTGAAGTCAAAAAAAGGATCCAAACAAATTTCTAACCTTCGCCTATTCCCATCTCTCGACCCAGCATATTGCTGATAATCATAGACCGGTCCATTGTTCGTCGTCTGAGGACCATGGTTGTTGATGGTTCCGCAGCCACTTGCATGTTGGCCACGATTAACATAACCGCCGTAGTTGATCGTATGCGTACTGCGGTCATTAGTGCGGTGGACAGGTCCGTGATATGTTGTATGTCGACTGTGGTCGTCACCAAACGTTCCGCCGTTGATGGTGAAATCCTTTGCGTCTTTGAAGTAGTGGGCCATTGATGATTGTCAATCCTGATGGAAAAGGAAGAATAAGGATTTCCTGATATACCAACGTTCTGGATATCAAATGCTATGCGGACCGAGCACTGCTACAATTGCACAGAGTTCGCACGGATATCTTTTGTTTATTTCAAGACCGCCAATTCGTGCAGGACATAATATCACATAGAAACGAGGATTCTGTGTTGTCCGTGTCCAGCGCTCTAATTGTTGATCTGTTGTTCCAAATCATCAGCGTCCCGAGCACCTGAGAATTCCTTCCCTTATGGCCTTTCTGCAGCATTGCGTGGGTCCAATGCTGCGTATCGAGGCTGTGGTTTTTTTCTCTCGGTCATTCGACAATGCAAAGTTTTTGACACTGATCCATAGACGAGGCTATGCACATACATACCTCTTAGCTGTAAACCGCTGATATCCAGGATCAGCCAGGAACTGACATTTGCTTTATGCCTCGCCGCACTGCCCCCAAGTAGGATATATTTGGCCCTTGTCACTCTTTGGCTGTGGCTTTTCCGCTGATTTTCTTCCGCTCGTTGTCACACAAGCACCATGGCCATGGAAGCCAACTTCTTCAAGGAATGTAGGACGGTAAACATCGGCGGCGGCAGCTTCGTCATCAAAAATGCTCCTGACTCCAGCCAGAGGACGATAACTCATCATCATAACAACATCGTCAACGACCGCAGCCGACGCATAACGAATTATGGAGGTTACAAGAACTATGGCCAACATGCTGACGGTAATGGCCAAATCAATAACTACGGCGCATATACGACGAATCATGGGCCTGTGTACGGTTACCGACCCAACAATCCTCGTTATGCTGGGATGTAAGCATTTGAAATCCCTTTACAAAGTCGGCGCTCTGACCAATCGACTATAGGAACGAATGGACACCGACTTTCCCTGGTAAGCGCCCGTCTCTTTTCCTTTAAACCCTGCTCAGTTTCTTAGATGATGACAACTGCGATGATGACTTCGAACCTCCACTTCCAGCTCGGGGACAAGGTTATACATATCAGCAGCCAGATCATTTTGGTCCAGGAGATCGAGACTACTATGAACGTGACCCCGCATCACAGAATGGACCACAATTTGGCAGTACGTAGCGAACAGCATCTTGGGTTCGTCCGTGAATCTAACTCGCCATCTATAGAGAAAAGGACAAAGGCACCAGGACTCTCGCGTACCCAGACGGAACAGCCAAGTCATGCAACGATGGGATTTGATATCAATTCCCCACAATTCAAGAAAGAATATGAATCGATGTCTGCAGACATGAAGGCATACGTCCGAGGATTGGGTTTCGACCCCCAAGACTCGTTGAACGAACGCATGGCGAACGTGACTTTGGATGATCCTGGCCTTCGAACTTTCCATTCCCCTGAAAGCTATGGGCGTCGCACACCAGATGTGCCTCCAAACGCTGCCCATCATCCGGCATATAATGAAGAGGACGAAGAGGACGAAGAAGACGAAGAAGATGAAGACGACTACGACTCTACGATTCGTGGGCAGCAGCAACAATATTCTTCCTCGTATGTCCACAACGACAACCGGGTCATCACCAAGCATATCAACAGCCACAACGTCAATAACGAAAATACTGTGGATTCCTTCAACGACAACTCGACGCGTACTAATATCAACAAGACTGGTACGTTATTATTTGTTAATCTGACCATCGTCACAGAGTTTCACCATTTTCCTAGCGCGCTGAGAGATCTCTGATTACCCCCTTATTTAATTCATTTCTTCTTAAATATTGCATACCAGTTTCATTTCAGGTCGGATTTGCGTACGGATATCCTTTTCACTAGTTGCGCAGGATTTCAGGATAGAATTATATAACCCCTCATTGACAACTACGATGGTCTCTTTGTTTATTTGCTCGATGTCATCCTATATTAAGTATAGTATATGTTGAAGGTTTGACGACAACCAAATCAGCTTGGTGATTGGCTGTACGGTACGCCTCTATATATCTCATGGATTGAGGTTTCGTAGACGGCAACAAGCAGGTACACCTCTCGTGCCAAACCATCCATTGTTGTTGGAGAGGCATATGCACGATGGATCGTGACATCAAAAGGAAGTCCTCTACCAGAATTCCTTCCCGAGGTGGTGCTATCGCGTACGGAATTGAAGGCTCCAAAGCCGTGCTGGCATCTCTGGAACGAACAAAGGTCGAAGATGATATCGGATTCCTACAGCCTGTCGCAGACAACGCGACCGCATTATTGTGTACCATGCGAGTACGAACTCCCTCTTCGATGTGAGAAGTTTACGCTGACATTCACTCGAAGGAAATACGCGAATGGGAGGTGGATGACGAGTTCGCATGCCTAGCTTTGGATGCTTGTGGATTGGCCTTTATTCTCATCAACGAATGCCATCGGTGTCGGCGCGATCATAATCAAATTCCTGACAATATGAAATGGGGTGCGAATGAACTCGCAGAGTTGGTGAATCTGTTATCCTGCCTCGACAACTATAGTTGATCCAGTTACTTCCCAGGTTCCTACGAGATGATATCCACTCATTTGTTCAGAAGAAGATTGGCAGGGGTTTCCTGAAGAGGCATCTTATGCATGCAACTGATGACGAAAAGATCACGAAATATCGAGAGAAACTCAGGAATTGGATGGGGAAATTGGGGGTAGGACGTTTTTATTCTGAGAAATGTTACGGACTGAACATTGTTTGTTTGAAAAAGATTCAGACGGACTTATCTATTCATGAGATGGTTGAAACAATCATCAGCGAGAGGATGTCGACCCAAAATGAGGAAGTCCAAGAGCGCGTTGTCAGCGTACAATCAAACTCGAGCAATGTACGCCAAAATTCAATATCGATCTTGGAGAAGGAAAAGCCCTTGCCACAGATTATAATCTCGGACTCGCGCGATGAGGAAGGATTCAAGGGACCGACAGTCCAGCCTGGTGGACATTCTTCGCCAGACGAAGATCGAGATCGTAAGAAAAAGAGGAGGGAAGAGGAACGCCTGGCCAGGAAGGCGGAGCGCGAGAGATGGCGAAGGTCTGAACAGGAATTCAGTCTATTACCCTTGCAGGAGCCGGCTACCCCAGTTGGACCCGCTGAAATACCATCTCGACCAACATCTGCCGCCAGTTTTGTTTCACAAGCTTATTCATTTGAAAGCGTTCAATCATCGGTGATAGGCTTGAAAGGCGACGAAGACACGGACCGTGAATTGGCACGTCGGTTGCAAGCGGAGTTGGCCAAGGAAATCGAAGAAGAGGACGAGAAGAAAGCTTTGGAGATAGGGATCGCCTTACACCACCAATGGATGGCAGAGGAACAGGCGAAGTCAGATGAACGACATTTGGGATCATCGTCAAATGTCCAACTACGTACTCCGGACTCTATGGATTCACATAGGCATTTGAAACCAGCGACGAGGCACCTTCTGAATAAGCATCCACTCCCAGGGGTAAAAGCCTTCGATGTGCCAGACGTAAATCGGTCAGCCTCTCCCACACACCAGCCCAGAGCTCACAAAGGGAATTGACTCCGAGGTTTCGATTGTAAGACAAATCTAACCTGCTTCTTGTAGAATCTGCCATTTGGATTTACATAATTTGATGTGTGCCAACTTTCGATGCAATTTGTCTGTACAACTTGAATATGCCGCAGGTAATGCTCCTGGAATAATGCATGTGGAATTCGACATTTTTTCGCTGTACAATTGACTTGCTCAATTTAAATTCTGCGCATTCTTCGATCTTAGATAATACTACAGTCATCAATTCCCTTTCGTAACAGCAAACAGTAAACCTGGTTGGAGCTCTGACTCAACAGGTCCTACATTCAGCCGATCCTCATCACTCTCGAAACCAAATCGCTTCGCTGTATCCTGTTCCCAAGACATGGCTGCGTTTGGGTGTCCGTACAGATTCTGGACAGTCACAACGGGATCATTGAGATGCATTGCTGCGAGGTGGACGTAGGGCGTCCCAGAGGACGATACGATTGTGCATATTGAGACGAAGAGAACCTGTAAGCTGTTGGTGCAAAAAAAACGGTTAACAATAAAACGCAGAAGAAAAAAAAAAGTGCCTCACACAAATAAGAGTGTGGCACAGACAAAAACAACCAACGGAATGAGCTGCAGCCTGCTTCCAATGACGCTCTGTTCTTTTGAGATGCTCAGCACGTCTCTCGGTTCGTAGATGTACGCCCCACGCGCAAGTGCTTGTTTGGACAGTTGCAGACTGTAGGCTTCCTCGTAAGACATGCTTGTCAACAGTCCTGCGCCATCTACGGCGTCTGAGACCTGCTTTGAGGGCGTTTCTAACATCGTTGTCATGACATGCCTCGCAGAGTCATCGTCGATTGGGACGGCGCCGTTTGTGGTATAGCGCGAGGAAGCGTACGTGTAAGAGACATTTAGAGCAGTTACATTGCAGTAAACAACGTTCCAGGCTCCGTTGCTGCCGTGGACGAACCAGCCTCTAGAGAACATCGAACTTATGAGTACATCGGTGGAAAGACGACGGGAACCGGCTTACTTAGCGACGGGGTCGACTGTAAAGTCAATCATTAAGTAATTCTGCATCAACACAAAGCGAAGCTAAAACCTACAGGTGTCTTCCGGTGCTCCAAAGTATGCTTGGGATGTGACGACTTGTCCTGTAGTGAATGGACTACAAGAGATAAATGGGTTTTTGTCATAGTCAAAAAGATTTTGCAATTTATACTCACTTGGAAGGTATTTGGTATTCAGGATGAACACAGGACCCGTTCACATCTAATGCACACAGCGACAACCCAAGCGTTCCGTTTCCGTTGAACTTGATTCCATTAGCGCTACAATTCAGCAGCACGAATGCAATTGGACCGTAATCCAGTGTTCTACCTGAATTGACAGGCGCTAAACATTCTTTAGTCACACTAAGGATCTATGTCAGCAGCTTCAACAAAAATATCGAACATAACGCACGTAGTACACCGAGACCTGACGCCTAAAGTCTCGGCCGTATATGTGGTGTTGTCCGGTAAACTCTGCGGAACTAGAATTGCGATCTGGTCGTTTGTGAACTCTACCCTGTGCAGACTAGAAGAGTTGGAGACGACCCTCAGGCCCTCCATCCTCACTTTACCATCCCCGAAACTCCCTCCGGACACAAGGCCACAAGTCTTCTGACTTAATGTCCCATCAGTGAATTTTTTGGGATCACAGAGTGTCGAATTGATCTGACGGCCAAAGTTACGCCCGATTGTTCCCAATTCTGTGTGGCTGTAAGGCACGACAGAAAGAAGGTTGACGCTTGAGCTGCTTGCATGGAGCCAACCATCGGCAGCAGTGGCTAGATAACTGGATACAAGCAATGAAAAGAGGATGATAATAGAGATTCGGAGTGGGCGTGGAATTTTGAGACCTTTATTCGCGACATCGTTGTTTATTCGAAAGGTGTAGCGTAATGACGAGACAAGAGCTGGTAGGCTGGCACCGTTACAGAGGGACACCAAATACCCCAATCTAGATAATGGATTAGTTTATTTTCACGACGAATATGTGTTGCGGGCATTACTGCATAGGCGAAGGTCGATTTGACGTGCGCTTGCTACTCGAACGAAGCCACATTGCACCCAAGAGGTTCGAACATAGGCTCATGACAATTGGAATGCTTAGGGGTGCCACATGCGAAGCCACTTGGGAAATGGTCAGAATCGTTCCCAAAGGTGCCGTGCTGACGATCTCCCGATTCGACGAGCGGGTGCATTTGTACACGACGCAGGTGTAGGTCAAGAAAAGAGCGGTCAAGCCAATGAGCAACACAATAACAGTTGCACCCATGAACACAGTTCGGCCCAAGACCCCCTTTCTTGACGCCCGGTCTTGTGATTCGTGTAGAGCGAAAGAATCGCTGTTGTGACTTGGTTTATCCTCCGACATCTGGGAGTACTCCAGATATTGTAGGGAAGAAGATGCGTAACCTTGGATGACTTGGGAAGAGCAAAGGGAATAGCATAGACCTTTCAGGTGTCAATAGGAATTTGTCGCCAGATTTCCATGGAAACCTTTATTAGCTTTGCTGACACCGAGAACGTTGCGAGGTACCCGACACTCATTTTCACTGGAGCTGTCCAGATCGACTGAAATCGACGGTCAACCCATATCCGTACCTTGAACACCTACCCTGGTGTTACCCACATGGGTTACAGTGGGTGACTTCCCGTAACAATATCTTGAATACCTATTTCCAAAACGCCACCATCAATACCCTTAGCTGGACAAATCTGTCATCGTTACCATAGAAAATTTCCATTCAAAGTCGTGAGAAATGGAAATTTGGAGTTATTATTTCAAGATAGCGGTACGGGAAGTCACCCAGTATCCGAGCTTATGTACATATATACCGTGCCTACGAATGTGGTCTGCATTAGGTAACAATTCCTTCATTCAATCGATTCAACATCCACTCCTTCCAAGGCATTCCCGCATACATTACACCCTTAATGTCCTCCGAAAAACTAATCGGGCAAATGTTCATCGTGCCTGAGGACGTGTGCCACAATACAGCAAAAACCGTACCCATCATTCCAGTATGGGTGTCGTTAGCCAGTTTAAGCTGCCCCCGCATCTCCTCGGCCTTGGAGCCAAAGCTCTCGAAGGGTACGACGTCGGCGCTTGTCGCATAGAACATCGTCTCTGTACGAGACGAACCAGAACGTGTTGATAGGAAAATGAGAACCACATCCCGGAACGCTCGAGATGGGTCTACGCAGACTTCCAATGCACGAATGGAAGCTTCTGCAATTGTAGGACGATGTTTGGAGGTGAATGCGCGTATGTTTTTCAATACGTCAACCTGATCTGTGTTTCCTGCCAATGATATACGATTGAGTTTGCATTTCGATTTGTGGGTAGGCCACGCTTTCTTCTGGCATTCCTTGCTCTACAAAAACAGTTGCGAATCAGTGAGAAAACCAGTCTAGAAGAGTCAAAGAAAACAAACACAATATATGTCAACCTTGCAGGCGGCGCACTTTTGAAGGACCGCCCCTGCAGCACGAGACTTGGAACAGAACTGACACTGAGTGAGTTCCTTTCGATTCGTCTCAGCAGGGTCGGACACGGCATGACGGTGCTTCCCTGGTGCAGGCGGCACACCACCGAGACCTAGTTCCTGAGCGCAGCCAGGGCAGTCATGACAGAAGTTCATCGTCACCACTAATTATATAGCTCCACTCCAGAGATATCGTTTGTGTGTCTTTGTTGTGTCACGTCGTTCCTCACGAAATGTCAGCCATGTTAATTCCTGACGAAAACACTCTCAAGGAAGCGGCAGAAATTGAGATTCTGAACTCCAAGGGTGAGGGGATCAAGTTTGGTTCATTGTTTGAGAAAGACAAAACCGTAGTGGTATTCATCCGTGAGTGCAGCATTTTTTTCACAAAGTACACTCCATTAATCATAGCAACACAGGACATTTCTTCTGTGGTGTACGTACCTCTGTTTGGGAGATTGTTGGTAAACTCATCGTCGATCTTTTTCCAGGCTTGCCAGGTCTGTTGAGCTTGGGACGCTTTGGCATAAATTCTAACACGAAACCAATACTAGGCATATGTTCAAGCGCTGGCTAATGTTCCCAAGGAAGCCTTTCAGAAAGCTGGAATAAAACTTGTCGTGATTGGGTGTGGGGAAGCGACTGGGATCGAAACATATGCAGGTATGGATACTGCAATCATCCACTCAAAAACAGTAATAATATTCTACAGAGACCACCAATTTTTGGGGCGAAATATATGCTGATCCGTCAAGAAAACTGTATTATGCCCTCAATATGACTATTGAAAACCTTGGGAGGACTCCTTCAGGCGAGGCAAAGAAGAGTTACCTGCCCAACTATATTATCGGTGTTACACGCAGTATCTGGGTAAGACGAATTTACTAGTTTTATGAGTTATTTAATCCAATCATTCGCAGGGCGCGCTCATGACTCCTACTCAGTTGGGAAAACAAGGTAATATCAAGCAATTAGGTGGAGATTTCATTTTTGGTCCTGGTACGTTATATGAAGATTCAAGGACTCTGGGCTTATTGGTAATGATAGGCAATACTTGCTCTTTTGCACATCGAATGCAACACACGGAGGATCGTGGGTGTCATCATTTATCATGGCTGATATAATATGCTAATGCGAAGAACAGATGTCGAAGTATCCGAACTAGTTGCGGCAGCCGGGGTTGTATATTCTTGAAAGATTGCTCATTGACACGAAGCGTGGTTTAGTTTCTTTATAAGATGTAGCATCTATGTTGGAGGTAGCATAATTGAATGTACTGATAGTAGCATGTGCTGTAGGGAATTCCACAGGTCGCTTTGACCTCTTCAAATGAAAACTTGGAACGGCGTGAACAAGCTTTCCAAGACGGGACCCACACGCTCAAAAACTCGTGGTAAAAGCCCACAAGTGCTGAACGAAGATGGACATTTCTTTCAGCACTCTTCGAACATCTCTGATTGCCTCGAAAAGAAAAAAAAAAACACGGTGAAATCTTATAATATCACCAGAACCTCGCATTCTCCCATTCCTTCCATGTCTCGCTTTGTTTTAACCATTGCACCAACTCTGACCTCTTGACCTGAGTGCCTTTGTCATTCTCATCCTTAACTTTTTTTACTTTTTGACCATCCTTGACTTCCCATTTCTGCTCTTTGACGGTTACCAATCCTGCCTCGAGCTCGCCCGCACCGAGGATAACAGCAAAGGGAACCTCGTCACGCTCCCCCGCAGCGAACTGAACGCGAATCCCAGGTTTGAGCTTGGCGAGGAAATCGGCCTGGGGACGGAAGAGTTTTTAATGACACATTCAAAGCGGCAATAGAATACGCACCTTAACACCTGCCTCACGTAACTCCGTCACAAGTCTAACACGTTCCTCCAATAAACTGTCGCCTGCACTCATCACGAAAACCATCGTGTCTTTAGTCCTGGCTCCCTTGTCTAGATATCTCTGCCAAACCAATGCGAAGATACGGTCCATGCCGATTGACACTCCCACACAAGGTACCAAATTAGCCAAGGCCTTTTTGTATTCTCTCGAGTTTGGATCTGACGAAACGCTGCCGGCAAGGAAAGCACTAACGAGGTTGTCGTAGCGGCCACCAGCTGCGATGGAACCAATGCCAACTTGCGATTCGTCCACTTCTTCCTCATCCTCTACACGTTTATCCGCTTTCTTTACTTTTATAGAGGTAGAGGCTGAGGGAAGAACAGGTGTCGCTGTTGTAGCAGCCTCTACATCTACATTTGGGTTGGCTTTGAAACCAGGGGGGGCGCTAGCTTCGACGATAGCTTCATAGATAATGCCTGTATAGTAGTCTAGACCTCGTGCGAGGGACAGATCGAAAGAAATTTTGTCGAGAACGCCGTAAGCCCTAAGAAGACGGAAGAGGATGGACATGTCGGATAGACCTTCCTTCGCTCGTTTGTGGGAGATGAGGAGGGAATCAGATTCAAGTTTGCTCAGGAGTTCAGGGCCGCCTACAATAATTCTCGTGAATTATTCTGCCTTGGAAATGCTGAAGCACACCTTTATGTTTAACGTAATCGCCAATCTTGTCTGCGATGGAGGGATCCAATCCTTTTTGTTCGGTCATTTCTTCTTTAACCACATTCCAGGGGAGCTGTATCGGAAATTAGATATCTTAAAGCACAGGAGAGAATGAAGTAAGATGCCCACTTTGTCAAGCTTATCGACGGCAGAGGATATACTACGTATTTTCTCAGGAGGAACACCACAAATTTCGAAGATGCCGTCAAGAAGTTTCCGATGATTGACCTGACCAAGTGGTGAACGATTTGACGACGGATATTTTCTGAGCAAATACTTTGATAGTAAATTCACCCACGTCAAGTCTCGTGAGGATTGTAGAGAGTAGGCTGAGTAGTTCGGCATCAGGAATCATAGAGTCCCAAGTCCCCGTAATATCGAAGTCCTGAGAAATGAGTCAGATTCTGTGAGTTGAGACAAAAACTCCAAAAAGTACAGCTTGCATGAACTCCCTCATCCTGCCTTTACTCATAACAGGATTATCTCTCCTATATACCTTTCCTATTTGCCAAATTTTGTTCTGAGGAACGATTCCGCCAAGCATTGCGATGTATCTTGCGAGTGGAACAGTATGATCGTATCGCAACGCAAGTTGTTCGCCTCCCTGATCCATTAAGTCAAATATAAGTTTAGAGTCTTCACCGTATTTGTCGGTGAGAACGTCTTTTCGCTCGAAGACAGGCGTGTCGAGGCATGCGCCGCCGTAGGTGGTAAAGCAGTCTTTAATGATGGATTCTATGTGGTAACGGAGGTACATCTCCGTTGGACCGTAGTCGCGTGTACCCTAGGGCAAAGTCAATTTGAGATGAGAAAATATGACATTGGCGAACCTTGGCTGTCTTCAAAAGCAAGGGTTCCTTCTTTTTCGTTTCTCTAAGAGCATCCTTCTCATCTCCTTTCTTCTCCTTTGGCTTTCCTGCGTTCTTGACTAGTGCCAACCTTTTCTTCAAATCTGCGAGAGTTTTCTTGGCGTCATCCACAGGTTGGGCAGAAAGGCGTAGTTTGTTGAAGATGGCAGTCTGAGAAACGATTTCGGCTTCCAGTGCAGCAATATTCGCGGTGGCTTCTGTAGACATGGCTAATCGCCCAAGTGGATTGGAAATGAATCTAGAGGCTCTATGCGATGGGAAGTAGTTATGCGTTTGATATCGACAGCGGTATAACAGAGAGATCAGGAAAGGATGAGTCCCGACAATCATCCAGTAACTTCCTGTTCCACAATTTCGAATTGGAAAATTATGCACGTGGACGGCCCGATCAAGCCGTCCCTCTTGTCTCGAACCATCCGTTTCATGCTGAGTGTTTTAGCTCAAGTTTGGGGCCTCAAAGTCATCCACCGAATCGGAATCGAAATTACTCATACACGATCTATGTAAACGTATCTAGTAGTGATCGTGGCCTCTGATGCATATGTAAAACACATTTACTGGCACCTTTATCAAGAAACGTCTGAGCAGTGCCCATATGAACAACCAGCACACCCCGTTTAATCAACCCCTTGAGACCACCGTACATTGCAAGCAAAGAAACGATTTTGGTTTGGGGGAATTTCTCGTCCTCAAAATTAAAATAAAGGTCGATGTGACGAATCGATACAGGATTTTCCGCCAAAGGTGTGAGGCCTGTGAGGGGTGAAAGGTCGACATCGTCAATGGTCGCGAAATCATAAGGACTACGATAGCCGCTTGAAATATTGACATTGATTTCAATAGTGAGCTGTTGCAGTGAGGAAACAGTGTTGAGAATTTCCATTGCCGCAGGGAGAAAAGTGACGCAGATATTGTAATAATCTCCACGGGAAAAATATATCACCGCACGAATAGTGAGGTGTTGGAGGTGAGAGAGAGAGGAGAGATTAACTCTTGGATGGGTGCCACGGTCTGGGCTAAGATATCTCTTCTTCAGTTCATATGTAGTGGCAACTGGGATGAAAGATTCAATATCTGAGTGATATGCGACCAGAGATGACTCACATTCAGAGCTAATCGAACCAGTAAGACTAAGATCCAGATTGTTGAGCGTATCTGAACAACTTGCGAGAAGCTCTAAAGTTGTTTCATCACTTGGATAGTCGCATTTAAGTGACTGGAGCTTGGCAATATGTTGTTTCGCCCAAGAATTGAAAATGATAGGATAGCCACTTTTGTCAAAGAAGGGGTCCTCGACTGAAAGATATGTGAGGTGAGGGTAGGTGGCATCGGCGAATTCGGATATAGTAGGAGTTCCAGAAAACGAGAAACAGTCGATGTTCGCGTGGTCATCGAGGGTGGAGAGGGGAAAATCGAAACAGCCAACATGTACCTCCTTTAGCGATGGTAAATGAAGACAGCCCTCGATCGCTTTTTTGAAGTCTTGTGAAAGGTTTTCTTCCCATGATATTTCGAAATAAGGAGCCGAAAGGACAATACATTCCAATACTGGGAACATCGGCAAAATTGGGATAATTTGCTCCAAATAGGGCGCCATCTGCCATCTGTGAAGGGGGAATTCGACCTGGAGAACATGAACATAATTTGCGATTCGAGGCTTGTCAGAAAGGAGATTGGTGAGGTATGATGGTTCGAGGCAGTACTCGATTTTGGTCTCTCCTGTGTGGATGACGACGTGGTAGTACCGATATTTCTCGACCATATGAGAGAAGACGGGACTGGCTTCTGAGCAGGCAATAAGACATTCTGGGTGAGATATCAGGAAACTAAAAATGTGGTCAAGGATGTCGAATGGGAAGTCCATCCTACCGTGGGAATCATGTACGTCATTCAATATTCAATATTTAACGTTGTTCAACATTCAACGTTCAACGTTAACATTCAACATCCAACTGTTCCAGAGCTTTTACCGTATCTCTTCACGACCAAGTAGGCATTGTGGGTGTTGTGTGCATGCGTTACCTGATCCTTTTGCAGAAATACGTTGACTTTAACCACTCCACGACAATGTTCAGTACGGATATAGATCGAATTGTAAAGAGGGTCCACCCTAGTGAGTATTTCTCCAGCCCACCGACGTCTATTTGACAAATGTCTGCCAGTTATTTTTGGTCTGATCGTTTTCGCATCTCTTGTCGAGGTCCATTTTCTCTCCTTGCTACAAAGTCAGGCCTTGACATAAAACCACCAGATGTCTCTTTCAGCTTGGGTAACATCCAAGTACACTTCACGACATAATTCCCCCAACAGCAACACATCAACGCGTGTGCATTTCACTTTGTTCGCTTCAGTGTGGACGCTCGTCCTGGCGATTACATATGCCGTTATGTTCCAAGTGTGGACGTCCGTCGTCTATTCATCTAATGTAAACCCTTTGGTTTTAAAATCGATAGAAAAATTTACGGGCACGGTCTCTCACTTGATTTCGTGCGTTCCCTGTTCGTCCTGGCGTCGTAATAATCATGCTAAACTTATCTTTAACAGACTGGGGCTTACCTGGATATTTTGGCTCGCAGCAGCAGCTTCTTTGACCACGAATTTTGGCGGAATTCTCGATTGCAACGCACAAAGCTTCTTCCTGTACTGCGGACAATTGAACGCAATGCTTGTATTCGCATGGTTGATTTGGTCAGTGTCTTGAGTCTCTGTCGACTTAAATTTAACGTCAGATTTTTTGCTTAGGGCTTTGGTGTCCATTGCCTTGATAGTTGTCCTTCTTTGCGGAATCAGATCAGCAAGGCGTGGTGAAGGTTTCTCCGGTAGTCTGATGGCTGGGGTTGCTTAATTCTCTTTCATGCTGTTATGCCCATTTTATGACCTTTAAGAATAGCACGCTGTAATAATGGATCATTTTGGAATGAGATTATCCAGTTGAGTCTCTGTTTCGTGGGGATGAGGAAATGTCAAACATGGAGTCCTTCAGACTTTTTGATGGGTCGTTACCAATTAGGTTGCGGTACGGATGAATGTGCAAGGACAGGCTGGCTTGCCAAATCTGCATTGCAGTCACAGAGGTCGACGGGGAAATCAACCAAGTGGTGGCCGTCCATCGACGGTTGATGGCCAAACGCCGCGATCTTCGTTCAGAGCACAACAGTGTTCATGGAACTCTCATACATCGACTCACGGACGAGTGTGCAGTGATTAAATATAGTAGTATGCACGTTTCGGTAAAAAGAAGTTGTGTACCATATTTATTACTGATGAGATGGAATTCAGAAGAACTACGAGACTGAGTGACTGGCGACGAATATAACAAACTGCCCCTTAACCACCCCACCTAGAATCTTATTTCACGCCGTATGGAGGGGGTAATTCGCTTGAACTAGGGGAGGGTTCCCTAACATGCCTTGATCGAGTTTGATCGTCGAGACCAATTTCCACTTGAACGAAACGTGGGTCGAGCTCATAGATGTCATTGCCGTTCTTTGGCTGATCGTATGATGAAGTCGACAATAAAGAGTTTGGCCTTCCTGTATGAAAAGAATAATGAAAAAGAGTGAGTCCAGCCCAGACCACAAGAGGAGGTGAATGACGGGGTCACACAACATCCATCCGTTTATTAAGACTAACATGTCCCCGCTCAAGGAAATAAAGAGACAAAGTGTACATACCAACTTCGCCATTCCGACGAACCCGACTCCCCCTAACTCCATTTCTGGTCGACAGGGCTGTCCGACGCAAAGACTCTAACGGGCTGGACTTCTTTTTCGCCCGACGGCGGCGTGCAATATAGAAAACAAGGACGGCTACGACCAGCACGATTACGACACAGATAGTGCTAGTCACCGCCAACATTGACTCGGATACATGAGGATTTACAGAGTCGTCATCAGAAGCACCCGATTTGTCGATTTCGGAGTCGGATGTTGTTGTTGTGGTGGTTGCGATTAGACTTGGTGTTGAGACTGAGAGCGACCTGGTCCACAACTGAATCGGCTATTCTTGCGATTTGAAGTTGGAAATACGTACATCGATATTTTGCCTTGATCAAAGGAGAAGAATGGCAAGGTAGGGAGAAAAAAGATGGCGACGGCAAGTAGAATATGCACACGAGTAGTGGGTCCTTCCGGTGGTAAGAAACTGCGGTGGACCAAAGTTTTACCCAATATATACTGTGCCTAGGAAGAATATGAATCTGATTCAATTCAAATTAACTGGTCAGCAGCCACAACGTCACGAGCAAGAAGGATTAGTGTTACCGTGCACTCAGTAAACCCCCCCGTCCAACAGATGCAAGCTACGGGACTAGTTGATTTTTAAAAGACGAATCTTCAAAAAGCCGTGCGTTCGGTGTCAAATGTGGAACTGAATGATGACGAGTCCAGCTGGTCTCCCAATGGATCTTCCAAGTTATATACTTACCCCTGGATGAGCTACTTGATAGTAACCTCGACTCGGATGACCAATGCGGCAACCTGCCAGATTCTATTAGCACAAAGTCATGCCGTGCATATTTTGATAAGGTATCCACCAAGCTCCAACTTCGTGGTCAATAGGAGTTCAGATGCCTTTGGAATGGTAAACGCCGCTGCAGTCGATGATTTAAAGTCCTGGGCATCCCAACGGCAGAAACCATATGAAGACTAAACATATCATCCATATTTTTAGGACGGATAAAAATAGCACGTCAACCACGAGGACAGATTCGGAATTGCACTGAATAAGACCCAGTTGAACGGTGATACATTAGGGTGGCAATAGGGTCGAGATAGCGAATTGACAGATAGTCCCCCACATTTCGTGTCCCATATTTGCCACCGTAATTAAGGCGAACCAACCGGCGTTATCGAGTGGTGATTCAGAGTTCATGACAGAGAGGTTCCATGAATCCATATACAGTTGGCAGTAGTGAGGCCCCAATTAACACTCTAAAATTCATATCACAGCACTTGTCAGGAAGGTGTGGACAGTAATCGCACAGACGGTCTCAATCAGAGCCATTAATCAGGGAAGGAAGCAAAGTGGATCGGGATAGGCTTGGCATTGAACTTCAGTCTTATATATCCTTGCTCATAATTATCTCTTGGCTTTGCTTCACGCGGGTATATCCGGCATCGAGAATAAATCTAGTTTAAATCAAATAGTTGATGAAAGGACAGCAAGAACTCTCTAATTAAAGTTTCATCGACCGAGCATCACGCCATTCACCTTTATCATCCCTTTTTTTCACCGCGAAGCATGCAATTCCTAGATAGTCAGTGATATCACGAATGACGAGTGTGATGAAGCGTGCATAGGCTACAAAGGACACCACAAAAGTTATACAGACAAATATCATCGTAGAGCGATTCGACCGCTGAATGACTGGGTATCTGTGGAATTAGAGGCCAGTTTGGTCCAAGAATCAACACACGGAGAGAGATGCAACTCACAGCCCAATTAATGGTAGGTTTGCGTCTGCTGCCCCGATGACACTCAAAATCCAAACCGAATCCCAGACGGGGAAGTTATCCTTCGTGACGTGGGCCAAAATAATTCTCCCAACTTGATGTGCGAACTGCAAGCCCCATGCACATAAAAACGGCACGAAAGAGGGTGAGCCAATAATCCACGAATCATTAAACCTGGGGTGACAGAGCCAAGCGACTTGGATGATGACGGTGAAGACAAAAGGGAGGAGGTATAACAATGGCCGGACATTCCTTTTCTCTTGGTGTACGGCTACACGAACGTTCTCGTAGCTGTAACAGATGTTGAGACCAACAACGAATGCGGCCAAAATCATGAAGCATTCATTGAGCGGGAAATTTGGCAGCCTGGAGATAAGTGGGAGATCATCCAGACACAAGAAGGTCCAGAGACGTTGATCCCAGAAACTGGGACCTGGGTTCGTGTTAAATACAAGACGGGAAATTCGGACGAAGGTTTCACATACCAAAATAGCCGCTGATAAGAAAGACAGCGATTATGATGAGAATACCCTCTACTGGACCAGAGAAATAACTGAGATACAATACTCCTAGAGAACGAAAGCTGAGCGTATGTTTTATTTCATTATAACGACGCTGACAAACCGGTATGGTATTCTTCCCAAGTGGTCAGGTAAAAGTTGGCCAAAGTTGCAACCTGAGAAGCGACGGTCCACCAAGACCTTCCAAGATTGAGAGCGCGAGCAGCGAGAATTACTTCTAGCTGATGGTCGTCGTGATTAGGGATATGGATGAAATCCTCCGCTGAAAAATCTCACTGTTGTGTTGATGGCGTCGCATCCTAAAAACTCTTCACACTATTGGACACAGAGGGAGGGCTATGACACGTACCGTGATCGAACATCTCTCCTAGAGGGCTTGCCATACCCGTTCTCCTTGCCTGCTTGCTGATAAGGTAGATATCAGTGTTGGACGAGATCGAATCAGATGCATTCTTACCCATCCATGCAGTCTAAAGTTTGATACAGAAACAACCCAAGGGCCCATCTAAATAAGTGAGAGAGATGGTCCTGTCTAATAATTCAAATTGACAAAGAGGAACACCTACGTATAATATATCCATGTGGGGGGATCGCTGAAACCATCTTTCTCCACCAGGTATAGAGGATCGTAATACAGCAGTGTACAGAAGTTGAAAAGCACAAAGCCAAGACCTGCAAGTGTCATCTGTTTCAAGTCAAACTTGAAACTTAATCACTCCCAAATTGCAGACGTACAGTATTTGGTGCAATTGAAGTAGGAAACAGTGTTATAGTCCAGTTCCAGAAGTGATTCAGTATAAAGCGTGAAGTGATCGATCTAATGGATTCGCCATTTCAGTATGTTGCTTCAGTTGAAACGACAAACGTACTTATCTACACCCTTGTACGAGTATTTCTTCATATTGTCTAGAGACTTTCTGGGAATGTAGCCCATTTTTGTCTGAATCTTTTTTTACCTGCGATGAGCCTGAGACCTGTGGAGTATGTGGAGGACTGTAGAACCAAGAACTAACCACAGCAGAACAGAGTTACGAGCTAGTTATGAACAACTCGAAACCGAGGGAAGAGCCACTTGGTCACCAGTCAACTTATGTAGTTGTGAAATTTCTGCCAGCGTTACGAACGTTTTCAATGACCCTTACCCCATTCGGTTTTGTGACATGTAATGACCTCATTATAACACGGCGAATGAACTGTATCTGCCAACGAGGAGAACTCTGCTGAAGAACTTGTTTTCCTGAACAGTCCACATGGTGTGAAGAATTAAAGCTTCCTTTCTAACTTCTAAGTGTCAGTTACTTCAGTAAGGCCTGTTTGGCTGAAAGGGAATGTATTTTATTATGTACTGTATATTCACTTTGTGCATATTATCAGAAACTGTTCGGAATTGCAAGATTTCGTCTTTATTATCTTCTTAACGGCAGCGCCCGGAAGTAGCCTTGTCTCAAACCAATAACTCATAACGATGATCGAGTTCCAGTCCAATGTCTTTCACTACCAATACCACCTACCTCCATCACTTGCAATCCTCTGGAAGGTGAGGCCATGCCACAACCGTCAGCGTCTCGATAGCTGATTCGATTGACAGGTGAACACGCCAATATATCTTACCCTTGATACGGGTGATGAGACAAAGCATTTCGTCGACCAAATGAATATCCTACGGCTCGATCTTGACTCGGACAACCCGCATAGCACTGTCAAGCTTAGATCCCCCACTAGGAATGTCCTCTCTTATTGGGAGAACAAACCTCCGCCAGAGTGTTTGCACGTTATTGTGCGACTACCATGTACGTTATATTTGATACATTCAGTGCTTATCACATTATCTGTCGATCCAGTACCAAGTCGCTCAGAAGAATCCACTTTGGAGCGCCTGCGTGTGTGCCTTTCCTTACCGACTCGCTGCTTACTGAGTCCGTCTGTGGCCGTCAACAACACTGACTTCCAAGCAATCAAAACGGCCTTCTGTGTTATCAGAAGATGAAGGTCCAGAGCGGAAGCGTTCTCGTAAGTGCAGCTGGTATCCTAAGTCGGAAATACCTGATGAAGGTGTAAACAAAGGCTGGATTCCCGACGACATAACCAACAACCTCCTCGAGCTTCACCGACTCTTTTGGGGTGTATCGGAATCGCCTCTTTTTATCACTAATCATATCAAAATTCCTGATGCGAGGTCCTTAAAAACTGGAAACGTGAAATTTTTTGAGACCATCAACCTCCCTCATCCAATTCGGTTTCCCGACGGTTCTTCCACCCTTATCATCACTGAAATATTTAAAACGTTTCGGGAACGATTGCGTCACGACGATGACGCTTGGGAGCAGGTTCAGGGGAGCAACATGCCTTTTGCCGACCCAAGTCACTCCACGGTGGTTTCAGGCCAACCCGGAATTGGTGAGTGCATTGCCCCTTGCATATGTTATCATACATGACATATGATATCTATGCAGGCAAGACGGTGTTCCTGAACGACTTTCTGGTCCATAGGCTGCAGGCAAAAATGGTGACGATTTTCTGCAATGTAGGTGGCTATGCCCACGTGTTCAGCGACTCTGGCGTCCGAAGAGTTTCCCTGCTTGATGAACACCGAATCCCTGAATTGGATAGAAATCCTCGTTCCTGTGCCTTGGTTAACCTTGGTGCTGAGCTTCTGCAGCCCCCGGAGCAATTTTACGCATCTAACCGTCTCGGCAGACTCGTCATAGCAGCCTCGCCGAATCCTGACCATGTGGCCTGCTTCAGGGAACGTCCTACCCTCACTTACTACATGCCGACATGGGATTGGGATGATCTTTATTGTGGGAGGTGAGTAAGCTCATTCTTACCAATCCTGCTTTGTACTAAAAATGAGCCATAGCCTCGTGCACGTTGGGAAAGTGTCCTCGGATACTCGCCCCATAACGGTTGAGGCCGGGCACGACGAATGTCTCCAGGAAGCCTACTGGAAGTTCGCTGGAATCCCGCGAATTTGCTACAAGGCATTTTCGCTCAGTGCCATGGAGGAACACATTGGCAAAATCGATCTTGCGCTCGTAAACATTAAGCCGATTAAAGACTTTGCCCGCGCCATGAAGGGACTACTGGATTTCAAACAAGAAACAAGCCACCATCTCGTCAAAATGGAGCCCATACCTGACACCCACTGGAAAAAGTCTCGCTCTGAACTCAAGAGCTCCTTTATTTCTGAACTCGTATTCAAACAGGTTTGCCTTCATCAGATGACTAAGCTTTCGGAGGATATCTCCGGTTTGCTTCTTAACCCAGACTCCCGTGGACATGCTGGAAGATTATTCGAACCGGCCGCACACCGCGCATTTGAAAAGGGCATGAGGATCGAGCCCAACGCTATTACCCCAAACGCTCCCCCTCTCGTCTTGGACATTCACAAAGCCGATCCCAACATACCTCGTCGGTTCTATACACTTTCTGTTCGGGCTGCTCCTCGCTCAAAGACCGCTCACACAAAGTATTTTGGTCAATATTTAATTCCCATCTCGAAGATTCAAGATTCCGTTGATGCTGTGGTCATCTACAAGTATTTCACTGTGTTCCTCCAAATAACAGTGACGGCCAAGCATGGCATCAAACTCGATGGGATCCTCGATCTTCTCAAGGAGCTTCCTGCCAACGCCAAGAAAGAACTATTCATTGTCTTCGTGTTACCCTCGGACGACAAGGAAACTCGGTCGTTCGGCCGCCAGAAAATTATAACACGACAGGGTGCGTCAGCTAAAGACATCGCACTAGTTTCCAGTATTCCCCAATATGTATATCGTTTACCGCTCAAGATGTTTAACGAATTATGAAACTGGTTGTGGTTACGAAGTGGCCGAAAAAATGACCCCAGGTTTATCTTTCGGATCTGCGTCATATTCTCAGTGAACGTACTTTCGCGGACATCACACGCAACCTCCAAAATGTTTTCAATCATCCCGATGGCTGAGGATGAATTACGCCAGCTTTTCACCCAAACGACCCGAAAGAAACACCCTTCGTCAGGAATGGACAATCGGTTGGAATTGGCGTCGCATTCCTGAATAAGTTCCATAGCTCATGAATTGGCCTGCACACTATTGACTCGGAATCGGAAATCGAACATGCAGTTATCTCATCCCTTTGTCACGAAATGCAGAACATCAAACCCAGTCCCATACCTCGCATCCCAATCAAACTCGCTCTGCTGATTCTCATCCCCAAACGCCTCAATCAACCTCTCGACTTCTCCCTGATCCGTCGAGATCAACCCCGCCTCCTCCTTCGTCTTGCCCTTGGCACCCTGTCCCCAGATCCTCGTGCCGTCCTTTGACATGGAGGTGCCTATGTGTGGGAACGTTGGACTGATACGTGCGCATTGGTTGAATCGTTCAGCGGCGGATTTGGTGTTGAAAGGTCGGTTGTCGTGGTTGATTCCGTGGAGCCATTTCATGTTCCCATGACGAACATGGAATTGTGTGGGAGAGGGATGCGTTGAACATCTCGTGGCGTCCCTACTCCGGCTGCGGTACTCTCTGCTGACTCGTCATTTGCAACCTTGGGCTTTCGATCCCTCTTCAGACGTAGGGTCATCGTCCCAGGCCTCTGCGCGCCCAACGAAACATTGACGATATTGGATCCCCGAACGACATCAACTGTTTTGTCTGCGTAGTCAGAGATGTAGTCCGCCCCGGTGCGATAAAACTGGATTAGAACGTGGTTGACTGGATGGTTGAGACTGTATACAAATTGTCAAACGACAAGCAAATGATTCTCTTGCACCGCACCTTTTGGACATATTCGCGAATGAGAGAAACTGTGGGAGAGAAAGGTGGAGACTCGTCAGCAGGGTGACGATATACTGGGTAGCTATTGGAATTTTGAGCAAAAGAAACAAAAGATCATTCAAAGAGGGCTCACCTTCCATCATCCTCTAAATGCCCCTCAACAACCACCATCCTTGAAACTTCTCCACCTATTCAAATGTAGTTCATATACGATATGTATGTATGAAAAAAAAATAGTTACCACGATGATACATTGTTTGCCATTTAACCTCATCCTTTAGCTTGTCGAACGCTGTTGCAGCCAACTCCGTGGGAAGGAGATCG